>OIZF01000151.1_pt1 | contig 48616 bp, 37 predicted proteins | sample 1588471 | NCBI WGS metagenome assembly OIZF01 (sample SAMN03283279) | human gut metagenome | biome: human-associated habitat; material: feces | host: Homo sapiens | place: Peru | collected 2012
CAGCTCCTGCAAGAGCACAATCTGTTACATGGATTGGATTTCTTACACTTGCTGCAATAATCTCTGTCTCAATTCCTGCAACTGCAAACATCTCTGCGATCTCTGCGATCAAATCTGTTCCTCTTGTAGAAATATCATCCAGTCTTCCAAGGAATGGTGATACATATGTAGCACCTGCTCTTGCTGCAAGAAGTGCCTGGTTTGCAGAGAAGATCAATGTCACATTTGTCTTGATTCCCTCAGCTGTAAGAACTTTAACTGCTTTGAGTCCCTCTACTGTCATTGGAATCTTAACAACCATGTTTGGATGAATCTTCGCAATCTCACGTCCTTCTGCAATCATGCCCTCTGCATCTGTTGTAGTAGCTTTTACCTCTCCGCTGATCGGTCCGTCTACGATAGAAGCAATCTCAGCAATAACTTCTTCAAATACACGGCCCTCTTTTGCGATCAGAGATGGATTTGTTGTAACTCCACAGATTACTCCCATATCATTTGCTTTTTTAATATCCTCTACTTTTGCTGTGTCAATAAAAAATTTCATGTCTTGTTCCTCCTTAAAATACGACCTGTTTACGAGATAAATTTTACAAATTTTTCATTTGCTCTCTTTACTTTCGATTATAGTCATGAAAAACAAAACGGTCAATAGGTCGGAAAATTATTAATAATTTTCATCTGTTTATAAATTGATTTTATTAATAAAACTCAATTTATTTCATTGTTTATCTGCTCGTCATTTTTCAACTTAGCAGTTTTATCCCCATAATTAAACTATATCGGAATTTTATTTTTATATCAATACGTTCTATTTGTATTAATATTTATTAATATTTTTCTTTTTTGCATTAATTTTTGTTTTTTTACCCGGTGGATATGATGTCGTCCCCCTCGCCACAAGCTGAGGCTCATATTCCACATGATAAATACTGATCGGCTGGATTTCTCCGTATTTCTGATCAGCACTTTTTATCTTCTTCATTATAATATCACAGGCATCTCTGCCTTTATAAATGACAAAATGCTCTATCGTAGTTAAAGATAGTTTTCTCATTTTAGAAAATAAGGTATTGTCACACCCCATAACCGACATATCATTTGGCACCTTGTACTTTTCGTCATAAAGTGCATCCAAAATTCCAAATGCAATCATATCATTCAGCCCTACGATTGCAGTCACATCTCCATGCTCCGCCAATACTTCTTTTGTCAAATCATATCCGATACGATATTCCGAATCAATACCCGGTACATCCTGATCAATAGATTCATTTGCAGACTTAATAACAACGCCATTTGCCAATCCGGCTTCACTGAACTCTTTTAAAAATCCTTCCACCCGCTTTGAACGTTGTTTTTGCCGCACTGTGAGCGGCGGCGCGATGTATGCCACTTTCTTATGTCCCAAATCTAACAAATGCCTCGCCATAATCCTGCCAAGTTTTGAATTATCAAGCTCCACCGCATCAACTTCCAGTTTTTCATTCTGGTTATTGATAATTGCAAATGGAATTGTTTTTGATAATTCTTCTATCATTTCCAGATAACACCGGCTCGGATTACAAGTATAAATCACGCCTCGCGGATTCAGCGACGACAACATTTTCAAATACTGTTCCTCCAGCACAAGACTGCGCTGCGTATTACAGACAAACAATCCATATCCTTGTTCCGTTGCACGCGCTTCAATTCCCTGCAGCAACATCACATAATATGGATTGGTCAGATTTGGGCAAAATACTACCAGCAGTTTTTCTCTTCTGCTCTCCCTTTTCCGCTTTCGTTTCGGAAGCTCATACCCAAGTTCTTCTGCTGAGTGCTCCACTCTCTCTATTACCTCCCGAGAAAATGAGACATTATATTTCTTATTTAATACCATAGATACCGTTGCCTGCGATACTCCTGCATGTTTTGCCACATCTGAAGATGTTACTTTTTTTCCCAATTGCTTTACCTCACAGCTCTGTTCTGCCATCCAGTGCTCTCAAAAGTGTCACTTCATCGATATATTCCAGATCACCTCCGACCGGAACACCGCTGGCAATCCGGCTGACTTTGATTCCAACCGGCTTGATCAGTTTACTAATGTACATTGCTGTTGTTTCACCTTCTAAACTAGAGTTTGTCGCAATGATTACCTCATCAACATCCCCCTGAAGCCGAGCCATCAATTCTTTTAATTTAATATCTCCAGGTCCGATTCCAAGCATCGGTGAAATAGCTCCATGAAGCACGTGATATACGCCATTATACTTTCCGGTCTTCTCATATGCTGCCAAATCTCTCGGACTTTCAACTACCATGATCGTCTTATGATCTCGGTCTGGATTACTGCAGATTGGACATATCTCCCGATCTGTAAGAGTACAGCACTGTGCACAGTAGCGCACGTTATTACGTGCATCTACCATGGTTTTCGCAAGATTCTCTACCTGCTCTTTCGGCATATTAATAATATGAAACGCCAATCTCTGTGCTGACTTTGCACCGATTCCCGGAAGTCTTGAAAACTCTTCGATCAACCGGCTGATCTGATTACTATAATATTCCATTAAAATAACCCCGGCATTCCGCCGCCAAGTCCACCTGTCAGTTTAGACATTGCAGCACCTGATTCTTCATCAACTTTACGAAGTGCTTCGTTCGTTGCTGCAACGATTAAATCTTCTAACATTTCAATGTCATCCGGATCCACTACTTCTTCAGACAGTTTCACTCTGACTACTTCTCTCTTACCAGACATTGTCACTTCCACAGCTGAGCCTCCGGCTGTTGCTGTAAACTCTTTTGTCTCCATTTCCTTTGCCTGCTCTTCCATCTGACGCTGCATCTTCTGAGCCTGCTTCATTAAATTTGCCATATTCCCCGGCATTCCGCCACCTGGGAAACCACCACGTTTTGCCATGATCAATCCTCCACTGTTATTTCCATGTTAATTACTTTTTCCATGTGTTTTTCTAAATCTACAAATGTATCTTCAAATCTTCGCCCGTCATCTAACTGACGCACTTCAACTTCAACCTTCTTGCCGATTCTCTGCTCGATCACCGACTCAATCTCTTGCTTATGATCTTCCCGCTTCACACTTTCCGCTGCAATACTATCAGACAGAACAATCAATAACCGATTATCTCCTCCCAGACTTAATCTCGCCTGCTTCAGATAAATACTAGTCGGTGCAGACACCTCATCTGCAATAGAGCGGAAATTTTGCACCACTTTCTGTATTTCCTCCGGTACTGCATCCGGCAGCTCCGATTTCGGCTGACTTTTTCTTGAAGATGTGTTCGTACTCCCTGCCATACCATTGACCTCAGACGCATTGACGTACACTACCTTCTCCTGTACAGCTTCCAGTTCACGCTCTAATCGGTCTTCCACCGCGCGAATTCGATCCAGCAAACTATCTGTATTCACTTCCATCGCCGGTGTACATAACTTAATCAACGCTACTTCCAAGAGCACCCTCTTCTGTGTCGCATACTTCATCTGACCAGATAATTCCGAAAAAATACGGATATAGCGAAGCAGCGCATCCACTTCTATCATCTGTGATTCTTCTTTTAACTGCTGAAGATTTTCCGAAGATACATCCAGAACATCTTCCATATTATCAGAAGTCTTAACGAGAAGCAAGTTACGAAGATACCAAGTAAAATCCGCCGTCAATTGCGAAAGCTCTCTCCCCTGCATCACCAGTTCTTCCACTGTGTCCAAAACCTTAGGAACATCTCTCGCTATAATGTTACGAAGCAAACGGCTGAATACATCGGTATCCACTGCCCCAAGCACTTCCAAAACATTATCATACGTCAGCTTCTGCCCCAGATAAAATGCAATACACTGATCCAGAAGACTCAACGCATCACGCATCGAACCGTCTGCAGCCTTGGCAATATATCGTATTGCTTTCTGCTCAACATCCACCTGTTCAATTTCCATCAGATCATTCATTCGACCTGCAATCGTATCAATCGTAATTCGATGAAAATCATAATGCTGACATCGAGATAAAATTGTGATTGGAATCTTATGGACCTCCGTTGTTGCCAAGATAAATATCACATACTCCGGCGGTTCCTCCAATGTTTTCAAAAGTGCATTAAATGCTCCGATAGACAACATATGCACCTCATCAATAATGTAAACCTTGAAGCGGCCTTCCGTTGGACGATACGCCACTTCCTCACGGATCTCTCGAATATTATCCACACCATTGTTAGATGCCGCATCAATTTCAATCACATTCATCGATGTACCGGCTGCAATCGCCTTGCACATCGCACACTCTCCGCATGGACTTCCATCCACCGGATGCTCACAATTCACCGCCTTGGCAAATATCTTTGCCACAGTCGTCTTTCCTGTTCCACGAGTTCCGCAAAATAGATACGCATGTCCGATACGGTCTGCCTTAATCTGATTCTGTAATGTCTTTATAATATGATCCTGACCCTTTACATCCTCAAATGTAGTCGGACGGAACTTTCTGTATAATGCCGTATATGACATGAATCACACCTCTTTGTTTCTACTTATTTTTTGAAAATATCCTGTCACAGACTATCTCACTATTCATCTCCGAAGCTGATTCCCATCGTTTTTGCTTCCTGAATAAAACTACATTTTGGATCGACATATTTCAGCTTTCCGGCAACCTCTTCCAACGGAACCTTTGTAATCTCTCCGTCACGCATTGCTACCATGTATCCATATTCCTGATTTAAAATCAACTCCGCTGCCTTAGCTCCGACTCTTGTTGCAAATACACGATCGTATGCACATGGTGAACCACCGCGCTGTGTATGTCCAGGGACTGTAATTCGAACCTCTTTATCTGTTGTCTGCTCAATCTGTTCAGCTAACTCGTATGCAATAGAAGGATATTTTCTCTTTGCAAGCTTCTCTTTATACTCTTTCTTCTTCAGCTTCGCATCTTCTTTTGAAATCGCACCTTCCGCTACCGCAAGAATTGTAAATTTCTTACCTGCCTTTGTACGTTTCTGAATCACGTCAGAAATCACATTAATATCATATGGAATTTCCGGAAGAAGAATGATATCAGCTCCGCCTGCAATTCCTGCATGCAGTGTAACGTGACCTACTTTATGTCCCATTACCTCAATGATAAACACTCTGCTATGTGATGTTGCAGTTGTGTGAATACGGTCAATCGTATCTGTCGCAATATCTACTGCACTCTGGAATCCAAAAGTCATATCTGTTCCCCAGAGATCGTTGTCAATTGTTTTTGGTAAAGTTACTACATTTAACCCTTCCTCGCGAAGCAGGTTTGCTGTCTTATGTGTTCCATTACCACCAAGAATCACAAGACAATTCAAATTCAGCTTGTGATATGTGTGCTTCATAGCTTCAACCTTATCAAGACCATCGGCATCCGGCACACGCATCAATTTGAACGGCTGTCTTGATGTTCCAAGAATCGTACCTCCACGTGTCAGTATTCCCGAAAAATCTTTCGAAGTCAACATGCTAAAGTTACCATATATTAATCCTTTATATCCATCTTGAAAACCATAAATCTCTACATCATCACGTTTTGTGCAGATTCCTTTCACAACTCCGCGCATTGCTGCATTCAGTGCCTGACAATCTCCACCACTTGTTAACATTCCAATTCTAAGCATAGTATTTATCCTCCTTGCTGAAAAACTTTTGCATACTGTATTTATTTTAGCATAAATAAATGAGACTATAAAGAAAAATCTCATCGATCACATTTCCCCATAGTCTCATTATTTTATTCTATCACTTTTTTAACTTTTTATTTCATGATTGGTTTTAAAGCCTCAGACAACTTATCTTTCTCTGCCTGTGCTTCCTCAAGATTTTTACCGAGTGTTGTATAGTAAATCTTAATCTTAGGTTCTGTTCCTGAAGGACGAACAATAACTGTCTCATTATTTTCCAATTTGTAAATAAGAACATTCGCAGCCGGAAGTCCTGTCTCTTCTGGTTTCTTGTAGTCTGTAACATTCACAACCTTATATCCTGCAATCTCCTCAAGTGGTTTTTCTCTTAAGCCCTGCATGATTCCAGCCATCTGATCCATACCACTAAGTCCCGGGAACTCAAAACTGTCAATCTGGTTCAGGTAACGGCCATATTCAGAATAAATTTCTTCCATTCTCTGTTTCAGAGAACTTCCAATACTTCTGTAATATGCTGCCATCTCACAAATCAGCATAGATCCGATGATCGCATCCTTATCACGAACATATGGACCAGCCAGATATCCATAACTCTCCTCAAATCCAAAGATAAAGCGGTCAACTTCTCCTGCTGCTTCAAGTCCTGCAATCTGATCTCCAATCCACTTAAATCCTGTCAAAACACTTCTAAGCTCAACACCATAATGCTCTGCAACAGCATCAGCAAGAGGTGTAGATACGATAGATTTTACCGCTACCGGATTCTTAGGCATTGTACCTTTTTCAATACGGCCTGCACAAATATAATCAAGAAGAAGAACTCCAACTTCATTACCAGTAACCAATTCATACGAACCATCCGGACACTTCATAGCAATGCCGACACGGTCTGCATCCGGGTCAGTTGCAAGCATCAAATCTGCACCTGTCTCTTTCGCAAGATTCAGTCCCTTCTCAAGAGCTTCGAAAATCTCTGGGTTCGGATAACTGCATGTTGTAAAATATCCATTTGGATATTCCTGCTCAGGAACGATTGTAACATCTGTAATTCCGATATCTTTTAAAATCTGTGTAACCGGAACTAATCCAGAACCATTAAGTGGACTATATACAAGCTTCAGTCCTGCTGTCTTGCAAAGCCCCGGACGAACCTGTCTCTCTTCGATTGCATCATACAGTGCTCTCTTGCAATCATCCCCAACAAAACGAATCAGACCTTCTTCAACACCCTGTGCAAATGGCATATACTTCGCACCTGTTAATACATCTGTCTTCTGAATCTCATCGTATACGATAGCTGCAGCATCATCTGTCATCTGGCAGCCATCCGGACCATATGCTTTATATCCGTTATATTTTGCCGGGTTATGAGAAGCTGTCACCATGACACCTGCATTACAGTTATAATAACGAGTTGCAAAAGAAAGTGCCGGAACAGGCATTAACGCATCATAAATGCGAACCTTGATTCCGTTTGCTGCCAATACACTTGCTGCATTCTTCGCAAACACATCACTTTTGATACGGCTGTCATAACTAATTGCAACAGTCTGAGTTCCACCCTGAGTTTTTACCCAATTAGCAAGTCCCTGTGTTGCCTGACGTACAACATAGATATTCATTCTGTTTGTACCTGCTCCAAGAACCCCGCGAAGTCCTGCAGTTCCAAACTTAAGAGCAACTGCAAAACGCTCCTTAATCTCGTCATCGTTTCCTTCAATTTTTGTCAGCTCAGGCTTCAGATCTGCATCCTCCAGATCAGCCTCCATCCAACGTTTGTATTCATCCTGATACATTTTCTATCACTCCTGACTCTTCTTCATTTTTTATTTTTCCCTTATGTAAAAAACTAATTTAAATATACCATATCTGAGGTAATACAGCAATTGCGAAAGGAAAGTTTTTCAAAAAATATACAATATTATTACAATTTTCAAACTATATTATATTTTTTTAAAATTTTGATTCTTATGGTTGCTATAGTTACTTTAGGCCTTTTGTCCTTTCAAGTTCTTCTTGTAGTTCCTTTATCTTCTGCTGCATTTCTTGTAATTCACTATCTTTTTGCTGCAATGCTTCATCTTTTTCTTTTAGTGCCGCCTCATTTTTTTGTATTGTTGTATCTTTTGCCTCTATCACTTCTTTCTGCTGCTTTATCTCATCCTGCATCTCATCAATCATCAGTTCCACTGTATTTCTATCCATCTCCAACAGCTCTTTCGAAAACATTCCCATGACCTCCTCGATATTTCGACAGATGTCATAGACTTGCTGATACATCTCCTTGAAATCCGGATATTGCTCGATGATTTCAATGATGATTTCCGGGTCATCTGAGCCTAAGAATGCAAGCCACGCATCCAGTCGATTCTGTATTTTGATATCTTTATATTGCAAAGAATCCAAGAAGATGTCAAGCGGAACGAACAGATATTTCTGTAATAAATTCAGTTTTAGGCCTGTATTGGAACATTGATGGAACTGATGTAGATAATCGTCTGGAAACTCATGAAAAGCTCCAGGACTTTGTTCAAATAGAACAATCGTATAAACGTCTTTTATATCATTGTAATTAAATTTCTTCTTGCGTTTACTGCGTACTTTTTTATATTGACGCATCAACAAATCTGCTGAATAGCAGGCACTTCTTGCTCCCGGAAATTTGTACCCGATTTTTTGTACTTCCAGATTCACGATACTTTTATCCTGCAATTCTACCACGATATCCATGATGACAAGTGCTGATTCATCCGCGATTCTTGTTCCATCGTTTGGAAGCACGTCTTTTACATGTACTTCTTGACCAAGTAAAAGGGATAACAATTCGTCCACACGTTCCGGTACTGTCTCCGGATTTAGGATTTCCTTACTGATAAAATCGTACATCATCTTCACGCCTTTGGCTCCTGTACAAAAATCAATAAATTCCTTTCTTGCCTCCGGTTTCCAACTGTAAAACTCTCTGCTCAGAACAGAACTCTTTTTAATCTCGGACGTCAGTTCTTCCTTCGTCCGAATCATTGGGAAATACTGTTGTAACATGTTCTTCATAGGCATAGCCCTCCTTAGTGTGAAATATTTCGTTTTTTCATATCGGATATTGTTTCAGAATGTGAAACCCGAGATGAGTGCCTTGTGGCTTTAGATAAATGTGGAGAAAAGAATTTCTCCTTAGATGTTTATTTAACATAGCATAGTTTAAAAATGCTGTAAAGAAGTAATTATGCACAAAAAAACGAATTGCAAACAAAAGATAGAGAAATGCATCTATCCCTTTAAGATAAAACACACTTCTCTATCTTCGATTACTTTCTCAATCTATAAATCTATAACTTCATTACCGTATAACTTACATTATTAGACAAGCCTGTAATTGGACTAATTTGATTTCCACCATTCGGTGCAGAATGCCAGAATAAATCTTGGTTCGATGTATCACCCCAGAAAAATCCTATATGATGGGTAGGACTAAGAGCATTTTTTCCACCATCATTTTCATTCCAAATCCAAATTATATCTCCCTTTTCTAAGACTTCAGATCTTAACATTTCCGATTTCGTTTTGAAATCGTATATTGGAATCCAGCCAGCCCTTTTTCTCTGCATTAATTATAATAATAAGAACTTGGCAAATTCTCTGTGCGGATCACTGAACCATTTTTATAGTATTTTCTCTGTGCCCATGCTGAATGTCCTGATGACCAAGATACCGGCTCAATAAAATCAAACCATCCTGGATCCTGACCATAAAATTCTACATATAATGTATTTCCTACTGTATATGTCTTAATTGTTACTGGAAATCCCAAATCATTGCGGAATTTCAAGTCTGAATCTCCATATGAAACCATCGCGTCTAATCCTCTTGGCACATATGTCGAAGCAATCGTATGATTATTTCGTTCAATAATTGTCATTCCTGCTCGGATTGCACCTCCATACAATGTTGTTGAAGCCTGGCAGATACCTCCACCATATCCAATACCACCGACAACGCCACCTGGACGATAACCTTGTGCCTGTCCGCAAGGTCCTGCAACGCCAAAGAATGATAATGTCTGTCCTGGATTAACTACTACACCGTTAAATGAGCTTAATGCTCTTGACATATTATAAAATCCGTTTGCATCATTTGTACTTACTGTTGAAAATCTTGCTAACATTCTTATATATTTGGTATCTTTATAATAATTTGAATTACTTCCCGGAGCAGCGGTACCCTTAGGTACGATTTTTATCTGAATTGCTTGTAATTTATAACTACATTTCGTTGTTCCTGCTGCCTGACCATTTTTCGCCCAACCTAACCAGCCATAATTAGAAACATGTGTGCGATAATAAATATCCGCATATTTTTCAAGTTCTCCCGTTAAACGAATCTGAACAGCTTCTGCCTGATTTATTCCATCGCCGGACACTTCTCCACTTGTCTTCCAGTCTTGCCAGCCTACATTGCTTAAATGTAAACGATATTCGACATTTCCTGTATATCCTCCTGCCATTGAAGGTGCTATATTCATCGAAAGTTGTCTGATGGCTTTATTTACTCCTGTCGTTCCTGTTATCTCTCCATTTCCTTTTGCATCTTGCCAATCTAAACCTTCCACTTTTGTTTGAAATGTCAATTTTCCAATTTGATCTGCTGACAAATAGCTTCTTCCACTGCATGCCGGAGCACTTACATCTCCTTTTCCATACAGTTTGATTTCGATTGCTTCTACACCTGCATTATATCCAACAGTTCCTGCAACCTCTCCATTTTTAGTCCAATCCAGCCAACCAAATCTTGCACTATGCACTCGATAATAAATGTCATATTGAGCTTCTAATTGTTCTGACAAACGAATTTTAATCGCTTCAATTTTTTTATTTTTTCCGGTTGTTCCAGCTGTCTGACCATCTGCAACTTCTCCCTGCCAGCCGATATCTTGTACATGTGCCTCATAAAGAATAGAGCCTGTAAGATTACCTTGTTTTCCTAACTCTGTAACCTTTATTTTTATCGCTTCGATGCTATAATTTCTTCCTGTTGTTCCTGCTGTCTGTCCATCGTAAAAATTACTTCTTTGCCAACCGATATTTTGTACATGCGTATTGTAAAGAACTAAGCCCAAATTTTCTACTGATACACAACTTTTTCCAGTCTGAGCAGGGGCTTCTGAAGAACCTTTTTCATATAATTTAACCTCTACTGCCTGAGCACCTAAATTGAGCCCTTTTGTTCCGGCCTCTTCTCCATTTTTTGCCCATCCAAGCCAGCCATAATTTGCTGAATGGACTCGATAATAAACATCATATGTTGCTGCCAACTGTTCTGTTAAATTAATCTTAATAGCTTCAATCTTTTTATTTTTTCCGGTTGTTCCGGCTTCCTGCCAATCTGAAACCGGTGATTGCCAACCAATATCCTGGACATGGGCTTCACATGTAATCGAACCTGTCAAACCTGCTCTTCCTGCTTCTGTAACTTTTAATTTTAATGCTTCAAGATTTAAATTTCTTCCTACTGTTCCTGCAGTTGTTCCGTCGTAAACTTTGTTTTGCCAACCAATGTTCTGCACATGGGTCTGGTACATAATTTTTCCAACTGTTTCCTCTGACATAAAACCTTTTCCGTCAGTAATCGGTGCCTCTGCACTATTCTTTTTACAAATTTTAATCTCTACTGCCTGAACAGAATATGCATACCCCACTGTTCCGGCTTTTTCATCATTTTTTACCCAGCCAAGCCAGCCTACATTCGTTGCATGAACTCGATAATAAATATCGTACTGTTCTGCCAACTCACCTGTGAGTTTCATTCGGATTGCTTCAATTTGTAATCCAGTTTCTGTTGTTCCTGCCAGTTCATTTTGTTCCACATAATTCTGCCAACCAATATTCGACACATGGGCACAATATTGAACCGTTCCTGCTATACCTGTATTATTTTCCAGCTGAACCTTGAGTGCTTTCATAGCACGGTTCTGTCCGACAGTTCCGGCTGTCTCCCCATTGCTTTTTTCTTCCTGCCAATTTGTTCCTTGAAGATATGCACTGTATTTAATATTTAATACATCTGCCGCTTCCTCAGCTGGCATAACAGATTCATCATTGTTTTCTGTATAATTCTCACTACTACTATTCAAATCAGATTCTATTATTTCTGTCTCGGACCCTTGTGTTACATCCTGCTCTCCCTCATTCTGAGAAGTTCCACTCTCGTCCTGAACAATTTCACTCTCGCCTTGAGTAATTTTGCTCTCTGGCTGATCGATATCTTTCTGGATTGTTTCTTGTACTTGCTGTATATCATCAGTTTGTACAGTATCTTCCGCAAATACCGACATTGGCGTTGTAGTTATCATGGATATACATAAAACAATCACGCCCAATAACTTCATAAACTTCTTCTCTCTCATATATGCTCCTTTCTTTTATTCAAGTATTTTCTTTCTTTTATTTTATTTGATTTAGATTTAAAACACAAGATTTTCCTATATTTTAAAAAAAGAGTTATTGCTGATATCAAGAAATCACCTCAACTCAACAATAACTCTTTTTCTAATTATTCTTTAAAAATGCTTTTTCCGTACTTCCCGGTGCTGCATCGCCTTTTTTAACCAAACAAATTTCAATCGCTTCCACTTTCTTTGCATAGCCTTGGGTTCCGGCATCTTCCCCATTCTTTGCCCAATCAAGCCATCCAAAATCACTTGAATGTACTCGATAGTAGATATCATATTGTTCTTCCGCTTTTCCTGTAAGTCGGATAGATACCGCTTCTATTGGTTTCGCCTGCCCCGTTGTTCCTGCCTGTTGCCCATTTGATACATAATCCTGCCAGCCTATATCTCGTACATGGGCGCGATATTCTACTCCGCCATTTCTAGCATTAGATAATTGCAACTTTAATGCTTCTATCCCTTTATTCTGGCCTGTTGTTCCTGCCAATGCCCCATTTGTTACGATATTCTGCCAGCCTATATCTGACACGTGCGCCTGATACTGAACTTCTGTCTCTTTCATCTTAAAAGCATTCGAAGTCTCTCCTGGTGCTTCTCCACCTTTTTCAACCAATTGAACCTGTATTGCTTCTACTTTCTTTGCATAGCCTTGTGTTCCGGCATCTTCCCCATTCTTTGCCCAACCAAGCCATCCAAAATCACTTGAATGTACTCGATAGTAGATGTCATACTGTTCGTTCGCTTTTCCTGTAAGTCGGATAGATACCGCTTCTACTGGTTTTGCCTGACCTGTTGTTCCTGCCTGCTGTCCATTTGATACATAATCCTGCCAACCGATATCTCGTACATGCGCTCTATATTCTATTCCACCATCCACATCGTTTAACTGCATTTTTAAGGCTTCTATTCCTTTATTTTGACCTGTTGTTCCTGCTATTTCTCCGTTCTGAGCAAAAGTTTGCCACCCAATATCTGATACGTGAGCTTCATATGAAACTCCACTTTGCAGTTCTTTAGCACCATGATCTGCCGGTGTTCCAATAAGATAGTTCATATCAACTGATCCATCTATTCCATCAACTAATTCTTTTGACGAATATTGCCACATTGCATATGTACCTGGGTAATCACACTGTATATTATACTGAGCGACCCAACGATGCCATTGCTCAAATTTTATATCTGTCAAATATTTATTCCACCAATTTAAATTTGCATATACACCAACTGCATATCCTGCATTTTGAATTGTACTACAAAATGTCTGAGCAATTGCGCCGAAATCACTTCCTAATGTACTATTGTCCTCCATATCAAAATAAACCGGGTAACTCAACTTATGCCCACTTATTAATCTTAATACATGCTGTGCTTCACTTGAAGCCATATCTGTATTTTGAGCATACGAATAAATATAAACCCCATACGGAATTCCTAAACGTTCACATTCACTTACATTTCTCAACCACTGTTTATCATCTTGATTATAATAATTATCCCCATAGCCACATCGAATAATAGCATAATCTATTCCTGCGGCTTTGACCTTTTCCCAGTCAATATTACGATTATGCTCACTTACATCAATACCTTTTTTTGTTGCATTTGGAGCATATACATCACTAATTACAGAAATTTCATCCTCAGCACTTCTAATCAATTCTCCGTCTTGATAACGCCAACTGTTTTCTTTCAAAGCTCCCTGTTCTTGAGATTCTTCTGCTATAGGATCTGCATCTATATCAGCCTCTTCATTCAACGTCTGTTCCCCATTCTCTTGCTGAAGATCCGATTCTGCACTATTCTCTTCACTCTGAAGGATATCTTGATTTTCTTCCTGTGCATATACAACACTGTATGTCGGATAATTTATTCCTGTGATCATAATTGACAACGCAACAATAACACCTATTTTTTTCTTCATCCATTTTCCTCTTCTTTCCTATTTCACATACAATTAAATTCCCTTATTTTTCAATCTTTACCAGTATACTTCGTCTTTTTTTCCATGTCAAATTTTCTTTGCTTTTGTTCGTCATTTCTAACTTTACTTTTTTCTATCATATATGTTAAACTGTAGAAATATAAATAGTAGATATTTAACTATATACATATGACAACATGAATATTTCAAATTTTTCAGAAAAGAGGATTGTAAAATGGAAAGAAATGACCCTTGCTGGTGTGGAAGTGGGAAAAAATATAAAAAATGCCACATGCCAATCGAAGAAAAGATGCAGCTTCATGCTGATCGCGGAGAGATTGTCCCAAGCCGCAAATTACTAAAAACCCCATTTCAAATTGAAAAAATCAAAGCAAGTGCTGAACTCAATACAAAAGTTCTTGATGCTGTTGCTGAACAGATTCATGCCGGAATGAGTACAGAAGATATTGACAGAATCGTATATGATGTAACAACAAAAAATGGGGGTATTCCAGCCCCATTAAATTATGAAGGATTCCCAAAGAGTGTATGTACTTCTATTAACAACGAAATTTGTCATGGTATTCCTGATAAAAATATCATTTTGCAGGAAGGTGACATCATCAATGTTGATGTATCCACAATTCTTAATGGATATTTTTCTGATGCCTCTCGAATGTTCAAAATCGGACAGGTATCCGAACGTGCTGAACGTCTCGTAAAAGTCACAGAAGAATGCCTTGAACTTGGCCTTGCCGCTGCAAAACCATGGGGACATCTTGGAGATATTGCTGACGCAATTAACACTCACGCTCAAGCAAACGGATATTCTGTTGTAGAAGAAATTGGCGGACATGGAATCGGACTTGAATTTCATGAAGATCCTTTTGTCAGCTTTGTTACTCCAAAAGGATCTGAGATGCTCTTAGTACCTGGTATGATGTTTACCATTGAACCTATGATTAATGAAGGTAGTCCGGATTTCTTTGTTGATGAAGATAATGGTTGGACCGTTTATACCATTGATGATGGTCTGTCTGCTCAGATTGAGTATATGGTACTTGTGACCGAAGATGGGGTTGAGGTGTTGACAAAATAATAATTTGACGGTAAATGCGAATGGTTATCACTTTTGAACATTTACCGTCAACTATATTCTATATTTTCAGTTTGTAATTCAAATCTAGATTTTCATTGTAAGCAGGATCTCCGTTATCTAATTTATGCCCCCACTTTTTTTGTAGATATTCCAGCTCTTTTAAGTCAACCTTCTCTTTTCTTTCTGCACTATTATCTACATATATGCTTTCTGCATAAGGATTAAAAACAATCGTTTTTCCCATTTCCTGCATTTTCATTGCTAAATCTATCACTGCAACCTCTTTATTGCTAATATTTTCAAAGAATCCTCCCACTTCTTGAAAATCATTTTTTGAAAACATCAGATTTTCCGATAATAACGCACTTAAATTTTGCTGTAGGGACTCTCTGTGCATATATCCCACCACATTTTTAGGCTGTCCATAAAACACTTTGTCCAAAGAAAAATCTTTTCTTAATATAATACCTGCATTATGGATATCCATATTTTTGTAATAAGATTTACCTCCGACAAGTCCAACATCTTTTCTTATACAATTACTTAGAAGTTCTTGAATATACTCTATATTTTTAATTTTTAATTTTTCATCCAAAAGTAAAATATATTCTCCCGAAGACTTTCTTATTGCCTTATTCATTATTGAAGTATACTTACATTCTTTCGTCCATGAAAGTACTTTATACTGTTTTCTTTTCTGTAATTGTTTATAAAAACTCTCTGTATCCTTTCTATCGGTACAACCTACAAGAATTATTTCTAAATTCCTATAACAACATTTTCCCAATGCGCCAAGCGTTCTTTTCAAAGATTTCACATCATCCTTATTAAGTATAATAACCGAGACTATCGGGTTTGAATTTAATTCATATCGAATACGATAAAACCCTAAATCGTAGCCGATTTCTACCAGTCCTTTTTGATGATTTCTCCTGAGATGATCTTCTATCGCTTTTTTCCCTGCTTCATACGCATACATTTTACTTGCCGGATTATCTGCAGTAGATGTTTGATGAACTCTCCAATGATATAAAATCTTAGGGATATGTGCTATGCACTTTGTCTGGTCTATACAACGTAAAAACAGATCGTAATCTTGGGCACCATCATACTCACTCCTAAATCCTTGGAGGGACAACATAATTTCTTTTTTCACAACAAAAAAATGACATATGTAATTATTACTTCTTAATAAGTCAATGTTAAAATCTGGTTTAAAGTTAGGTTGAAAATGTGTTTTACCCTCACTATCTATCTTATCCTCATCTGTATAAAGCACATCAATTTGCTTTTCTTTATTAAGTTCTCTCACAATTTCATAAAGAGCATTAGATGCTAATAAATCATCATGATCCAACAGGCCTATATACTCTCCACTTGCAATTTCTAATGCAGCATTTGTATTTTGTGCAATTCCTAAATTTTCCGGGACATCAATTACCTTTATTCGTTCTTCATTTTCTTGAAATTTTTTTAAAATTGTTACCAGCTCTTGATTATCCGGACTCGCATTAGCAATACATAATTCCCAATTTTGATAAGTTTGAGCACAGACAGAATCTATCATCTCTTTTAAAAAATTCAGCGGAGTATTATATACCGGTGTTAAAATACTAATTGTTGGAGAAAACTGAAACTTATATTCTCTTTGATTTTCCAACTCTTCTTTCGTACAGCAATGTTTATCATACCATATTGCGTATTCCTTATCTAAAGTAACATACCTTCTGTTCATCCGCGCAAGCGTTTCTTTTATGCCATATTGTTTGAGATATGATATTCCTTTCTGTATCTTTCCCATATCTTTTAATTCACCCCACTAATTTCTCTGCATTTTAATTTACTAACATAAGAGGTTTTTAATAAACGCTTTCCTAATTTTTGACATGGTTTTTCAATTAAATGCCATGATAACATCGCAAATACAAGCGTTGCAATTGTTGAAATAACCATAAATACATTTAACGAAAATCCCAGATAAGCTAATTTATTAACTAGCATCTGCTGTACTACAAAACCGTATAAATACATTCCATAAGAATAGTCATTTTTTGCAAAACATTTCTTAAATACCGGATTTTCTACAAATGCAAAAGAAAAAATAAAATATGGTAAAATGAAGAATAAAATGAGTTCTCCTTTTATAGCATTCACATCTAACATCATGCCAATAATCATAATTCCAGTTGCTAACTGTAAATTCAAATATTTTTTTATTTCTGCAAAATTAAACATCATACCGACAAAAAAGTATGGGATAAGTGCTAATGCGTCAATCACATTACTCCCATAAATAACTACTCGTAATTCCGGATAGAATATCTGTCTTACAATATTAACAATTTCACAAAAAATTGCACAGAAAATAATTGTTTTTTTCTTATTGAACTTAGAAAATACAAAAAAGACTATCGGAACCATTAAATACATAAATACTTCAACCGGCAAAGACCACAGAGAACCGTTTACTGCATTTGGATATATATTTTCCGCAAATACACCTGGAAGATTATAATTAATAAATAACAAGATATTTCTTGCATAGGTTCTCAGTGATGGATCCATAAAATAGTCCCTTAAAGGCAATGATGTAAATAACGGACCAACAACAAAAATTGAAAAAAGTACAACTCCTGCTAATCCGGGAATAATTCTAAAAAATCGTTTTATTCCATATCTAACAAGATTTGAATCGCGTAAGTAACTCTGTAAAATCAAGTATCCACTTATTAGGAAAAATATCTTTACGCCAATGGAAGAGACCGCTGTCCCCAAAATCGGTTTCGGATATGATCCAATCAAATGATACATATGCCCATACACAACCATGACTGCCGCAACAAATCTAATGATATTAAAATTATTTTCTCTCGTGTTTCCAACTATTTTTTCACTCTGCATACTATTTTCCTTTTCTTCAATATTTTTATATTACAATTCCACCGAAAATATTGTTTCTGTTTTTGTCAAATTAGGATTATAATAAGGATCACCCTTTTCATATATACATTTCCATTTATTGTTCAATATTTTTCTTTCTTTTTCCAATCGTTTTTTCTTTTCTTCCGATATATCTAATCCTCTTGAATAAGATTCATAATGATAAAGCTCGACGGCCGCATCATAAACTATTAAATACCCTGCCTCATAAATTTTCAGACAAAGATCCACATCATTATATGCAACTTGTAATTCTTCATCAAATCCCTTTACTTTATGAAAAAGTGTTCCTTTTACCATCATGCAGGCACCTGTAACTGCTAAGTAATTTTGTGTGCAAATACATCTGTCCAAATATCCTCTTTCATTTCTCATACAATTAATAAATGCGTGTGCTGCTGCATTTCTGTACCCAACAACAATTCCCGCATGCTGTATTAAATTATTGGGATAGTATAATTTTGCTCCGACAACGCCCACTTCACTTCTCATACAATTCCCAAGCAACTCCTCTATCCAGTTTTCTGAAATTATCTCTGTATCATTATTCAAAAATATATAATATTCACCCTCTGCCTTTGACACCGCAAAATTATTTATCTTAGAATAATTAAATATTCCCTCATAATTGCATATCTTGACTTTAGAATATGTTTTTTGGATTTTATCATAATATCTAAATGTTGCTTCTTCTACACTATTATTTTCAACAATTAATATTTCATAGTTATCATATGTTGAACGTTTTCGTATTGATTCCAAGCATCTCTTTAAAACCTCTGTATTGTCTTTATTTGGAATAATAATTGAAACCTTTGGAAACTCTTCCAATTTATATTGCGTATGATACACTCCTGGAACAATCGTTTTTCTTACTTCTGCCGCAATATTATTTCTTTGATAATAAGCTTTTAGTGCTTCAATATCATTGTTTTGCTCATTTATATCAATTCGTATGTCATCTTTTCTCTTATGATACAATACCTTAGGAATATGCTCAATACACTTTGCTTTTTCGATTAATTTTAATATAAAATCATATTTTTTAAAATTCTGATACTCTTCTGTGTTTTCTATTAATTTTCGCTTAACAACTAAAAGTTCCCCAATATAATTTCTACTTCTTATAAAATCAACACTAAAATCCGGCTTGTATTGTGGTTTACTAAATTTTCTTCCTGACTTACTAATTTCATCGCTATCACTATAAAGAATATCTACATTTTCTCTTTCTTTTATATAGTTATAACATTCAAATAATGCTGTAGGTGCAAGCAAATCGCTCTGATCTACAATAATAATATAATCTCCTGTCAAATCGCAAAATTTGACAGGAGCCTTACTACGCAAGTCTTCATCTATACTGTGAATATATACTTCCCAGTTTGTATAATTTTGATGTTGAATGGACTCTTTTAATTTTTCCAAATATCTGTGGTTATTCTTTTTTTGAATTACAACAATACTAAATTTAATATCGCCATTATATTTAGGAGCTTCTCTTTGTTTTCTTTCTTCGTCTAATATTTTTTGTGTGTATTTTTTTTCAAATACTACGTTTTTATATAATATATTATATATCGTTTTCAAGAAAAATTTTATTTTATTCATCTTTACTTTTACTGTATTCCTCGCAATAACTCTCTACTAGACTCATTCAGTTCAACTATATATCCTGCCGGATTTTCAACTATAATATTTAATCTATCAAGTATCTCTGCATTTTCTTGATATATTTCCGAATCTCTTATAATCACTAAATGTTGAACATCTTCTCCTTCTGCAATATTTGCAAAAAGTTCATTAGTCGTTGCCAATTTCCAATAATAATATTTATCTGTATCCATCCGCTGATCTGTTAATGCTTCATACCAATATTCATCTAAAAAATAACTAACACAAACAACTTGTTCATCATGATATTTCTCAAACACTTCTCTGTAAAGTTGTAATTTATATTCATCATAAAAAGCCTGTGTTTTCAATTGTGTATTATTAAAATGATAAATATCAAAATAATACGTCATTTTTTCGTACGGAATGAATTGTGGCGTAACAGAAGCAATTAATCCTTCAATACTCATCAAAAATGTAACAAATGCTAACACTATACTTGTGACATATGCATATGCCGTCTTCTTAGATTCCTCAAATATAACTCTTAATCCATCATATGCAATCAAATATGCAACCAGCGACATAACGTAATTTAATTTATAATAATAATAAGCAGAAACCTTGCCTTTTGTACTCATAAAATAGAGAGCACCCATGAACATTAACATGAGAATAAAAAAGACACTCTCTGTACATATTTTCTTTTCTTTCACATATTGACATAATCCTATCAGCATAGGAATAAGTATAATCCATAGATTTCCGAAAATATCTTTATATATATACCCTTCTGTCGCAATTCCCATGCTCATCATATCTTTTGAACCGGAAAACATACTTAAATAAATAAATATAATCGTTAAAATACTTGGCAACAAAAATACTTTTAAATTATCAAATATCCATGTATTTATTCTATCTTTATTTTTGTATGCACTCCATGTAATGCATGCACAAACTGCTACATATGTTATTGGAGCAAACAGACAATATCCCACACCTACACCTGCACATAATAACATCAAAAACACTATACACACATTATTTTTTTCTTTGCTGTAAAGATTCGTTATCACAAATATTGTCGCAATAATAGATATCGTCATTCCTAAATAACTAAATCCAAATATCATATTATTTAAAGGATATGCCAGCATATAGAATACAATACAAAACACTTCCAAAAACAAGGTCTTATTTTTCACTTCTCTATCTTTTCGCAATGCTGCCCAGAAAACCATTCCTGATATGAAATATAATAAACCTTCTCCAAGAATCATTCCTTTATACCTGGAAAATGATTCTACAAATGGTTCTACCGCCTGAATAAACATAGCATTGGTCAAATTTGAAAAATACATTCCGGTAACTTTTCCAGTATTTATGACATCCATAGCTCCTTTTAAATGTACGGATGGATCACTTGTGATATAGCGGATATCTGCTTTCATTCCAAACTGCTCAATATACTTTGTAACTGAAATAAATCCTATTACTAAAACTGGTAATAAATCCCATTTTTCAAAATAATATTGCTGCATGCTTACTTTCTTTTTTTTCAAAGCATACATCCAAACTACACACACCAATAAATTTGAAAAACCTATACTTACCAAATTTACTCTTATATGGAGCAATGAATAAATTCCGGCTATTAAAACCTGATAACACAGTACTAATATAAAAGAAATGCCTGTCCAAGCCATTCCATTAAGTTTTTGCTTTGACTTTTTGCTGATCCAAAATGTACCCATTGCCAGACAGAATGTAATACAATAAAATATACTTCCTAACATATCTTCCTACTTTCTTACCATATGATACACTTTTTTTAATGCTTTTTTTGCATATGCCTTAGTTTTATTTCTTGTAAGTGCATCAATTATCGTGTCCGGAATTTCTCCATGTATTGTTCCTGTTATACATACACTTTTATATTTCTTATTCTTATCTACTTTAAAATAAATCTGTGGATCATTTTTCAAAAAGCAAATTTTTCCGCCCAGCTTAATTCCATTAGTGTAAATCTGTGATACTTTTGTTGAATCTCCATTTTCATCTTTTAGAATTACTTGCAGATTTTCTACCATTTTATCTTTGTTTTCAGTCGGATCCCATCTCAAGCTATAAATATTTTCCTGTGGAAGTTCATATAAATACGTAAAATTATTCTGTTCAACTACTCCTTTTTCTTTAAGTACATTTTTTTCTGAAAATCCAGTTCCACAATCTACGTATAACGGACACTCTTCTCCATAAAAAATTCCATCATCACTTCCATCTACAATGCTTCCCTTTGATCTAATAAATGTATCAATCTTTTTGGAATATCCTTCTGGGAATACAATTGGCACTGACTCAAATTTTTTCTGGATTTTTTTATGGTTCTTTGCCCACAATTCTTTTGAATGTACGGTTTGAGAACTTTCAGCATTTACCCACCATCTATAAATACATGTTGGTGTTGTAATATCTGCTACTCCACACAAAAATCCAACTCGCATCAAATAATCCCAATCTTCTGTTGTATCTAATTCTTCATCAAATTCAATTCCCCATTTTTGGAATGCATAAACCGGAAATGCCAGTCCTACCGGAGGGCATGCATTCGCATACACTTGTGATAACCAATTGAATTTTTTGCAATATACTTTGCTTGGACTTCCACACGCTCTTAATGCTTCATCGCCTTCTTTTGTTTTCACTGTCATCCAATCCTGCATAATTACATATGCATGCAATACTGCCCCAGGTGCTTCTTCCGCTTTTTTCTTAAATTCCTCTACCCAATTATCAAATACGATATCATCGTCATCCAAGATTGCCGCATACTGACCTTTGGCTTGACGAAATGCCTCATTAATAGGTGCTGTTCTTCCACCATACTCCACAGGTACTAAACGGATCTTTTTTCTCAATTCACTTTCTGTTTCATCAATAATTGTTTCTACAAGTTCTCTTTGCTCCTGGTTAAGTTTATGTCCCATGATCAACACTTCAAAATCACCATCTGTTTGTGCTGCCAATGACAACAATGTTTCACGCAATGCTTCTGGACGTCTTCCCTGAGTTCTTGTCACAACTGTTAAAAAAGGATGATTCTCTTCACTATCCCGGTTTTCCTTCTGTTTATCATATGAATATACTCTGATAAACTCATTTACTTTATTATTTTTCCATATAGATTTTTCTAACCAAGTTAAATATCCTGTTACAGTAGTACCGGAAAATTCATCTTTTTCTAACTTTTCTTCATTCTTTACATCATAATTTTGTTTTTCTTGTAAATTATATTTTTCAAAAAGATTATCCATTCCTGGCTGGCATACACCTTCCATACATTCCAATCCGGAACTCATCAAAAATTTTGTGGAATTTCCCTGATACTGTGCATTTATTTCCTCATAATACAATAAACAATCCTGTTCTCTCATAATATCAGCTATTTTTTCTAGCCATAATTCGATATTACTTAATTTTACGGCTGTATTTTTCCAAATAAACGCTTTTACTTTCTTATTACGATATTTCTCTAATCCATCAATCGAATCTTCTATATTTTCACATGAGTATTTCTTTCCGCCTAATTCAATTGTTGTACACGCATCACCTATATTTACTAAACAGCCTTCACTCTTATCTAATAATTCAATAAATTCTTGCATTTGCTTTCCCCTAATTTTCTGAGTATTATAATTCAAATCGATGTTCCGTATATAAATTTCCGACAAATTTTGCCACTTTATGTTCTGGATCAATCTGTTTCGGTAAGTTTCCTGTTTCTTTTCTTGTTTCAAAAGCTTTTGCTGCTTTCTCTAACTGTGTATCTCCGCTATGATTAAATCCTCTTAAGATTTGTTTTACAAGTCTATCATTTGAAAATTTATATGCCATTAATATCGCTGCTTCTGCTGAATAATATTTTTCTGCCGCAGTTGGCTGCCATTTTGCATCTGATGACAATCTTTTCGCATGATATACAGGTGCTAATGGTTGATATAATATCTTGTACCCTTCAAGTCTTAATCTCCATGAAAAATCCAAATCATCACAATACATAAAGAAACTGTCTGCATCAAATCCGTTTAACTTTCTAAATATCTCCGTTGGAAATAAAGCACACGCTGTTGTTGCCCAATCTGTCTCTTTTGTTTTAACATCATATTCCTTCGGGTGTTCTACTGGGGTCTGTCTTGCTTCAACCATTCCCACTTTCTTATCTTCAAATCCATTTAAAATCACACAAAAAAATTGAGGTGAAACAATTACGTCTGGATTCTGGATCATCATATATTCTGAAGTACATGTTTCGCCTAAAATATTATGACCTTTTGCAGATCCCGAATTAAATCCCCAATAACTATATTTAAACTCTTTTATTCCAGAGAAATTATTATTAATTTCTGCAACTTCTGAATCCGTAAATATAGCCTCTGGAGATGCGTCTCCATAGCAAACTGTCAATTCTACGTTTACAACGTTTCTTTTATTTGCAATTTTTTTTGCATTATCAAGTGCTCTCAGCGCTTTCATCAAACTTTCCTTTTCATTTTGATACAATACTGACTGTACTTGAATTGTAACTGTCTCCATTACTTTTCTCCTCTGCTTTTAACATAATATTTCCTGATATTTTTCAAACACGCTATCTACATCTGCATGCATAATCATATTCCCGTGACTAAGCAAAACAGCACTTTTACATATCTCTTTTACTTGTTCCATATTATGAGATACAAATAATAATGTTGTCCCTTTTTCAAGCATCTCGTTAATTCTGTTTTTACATTTTTCCTGGAACATATAATCACCAACAGCTAACACTTCATCCACGATCAAAATATCCGGTGTTTCAATTGTCGCTATTGCAAATCCTAAACGAGCTAACATACCTGACGAATAATTTTTAACAGGAACATCTATAAAATCTTTTAGTTCTGCGAACTCTATAATCTCTTCAAACGAATTTTCTAACAGTTCTCTTGGATATCCCAGCATCGCACCATTCAAGAAAATATTCTCTCTAGCTGTAAGTTCCATATCAAAACCCGCCCCCAACTCAATCATAGGTGCAACACGCCCTTTAACTTCCACGCTTCCTGATGTAGGTTTCAACACCCCTGCTATCGTTTTTAATAATGTACTTTTTCCTGAACCATTCTTTCCAACGAGACCAATTGCATCTCCTCTTTTTACAGTGAAATTTACATGATTTAAAGCCCAGAATTCTTCATATGCAATCTGGCCTTTGATTTTCTTGATCACGAATTCTTTCAAATTGTCAACATTTTCTCTGTATAAACGAAATTTTAATGATACGTCATTTACCTCTATTATACTGTCCTGCATAAATAATTCCTCTCTTATATTTTCAAAATAAACGAATCTTGTTGTTTTGCAAAAAATACAAATCCAATCACTAAGGATATAACTCCTGGAATTAAACATCTCAAATGAAGCATTCCCGATGGAATTATTCCATATAACAATACATCTCTAAGCATTTCTATTATGCTTGCTAATGGATTGATCACAAACATAATTTGAAACTGTTCCGGCAGCATATCTGTCGAATAAAAAATAGGTGTAACATACATCCATGCAGTTAAAATTACTCCGTAAAAATGCATAACGTCTCTAAAATTTACTACCAAAGTCGCCAATATCATTCCTATCCCTATTGCAAATAATAAAATGTATACAACTGGGAAAAGAATCAGCACTAATGTCCAATGCAATGGTGTTCTTGTAGCAATGACAACAATTGATAACGCAATACACGATGTCAACAGATTCACAAAACTTGAACATACTCTTGAAATTGGAAACAAATATTTTGGTACATATACTTTTTTTATTAACGTTGAATTTTCTATTATTGATGTCATTGACATATTGGTTGCTTCACTGAAAAACGTATAGATTAATTGTCCACACATTAAATAAACCGGAAAGTTTTCAATACCACCTCTAAAAATATTAGAAAAAACAATTGTCATGACAATCATCATTCCCAATGGATTTAATACTGACCATAGTATTCCCAGTGCAGATCTTCTATATTTCTTTTTAATATCCCTTCTCACCAATTCCAATAACAAATATCTATAATTCCAAAAGTTTTGTAAGCTCTTCACTTCTTTTCTGCCTTTCATAATCAAATTCATAATAATATTTATCTTATAACACAAACCAGCAGTATCTTTCGATACTGCTATGTTCACTGTCTATATCATGTTTTTATATAATTTCATCAAACATTCTATTTCTCACGTCTAGCAATTATCTTTTTGATTTTCTGATCATCTCCCCATATTGCCGGCGAATCATATTCTCTGTCTGGAAATGCTCCATATTTCAATTTTATATTATAATTATTTTCTTTTAAAAATGATTCTACTTTTTCAGCTAATGAGATTGGAACCCCTGAACAACAATTTATTATTCCATCAACTTCACTTTGCTGGATTGTTGTCGCAATCTGGTATGCCAATTCATCTATATCTAAAAAATCGTACTTATTTTTCCCCGATGTAAATGGAAATTCTTTTTCGCCTGCCTGCTCTTTTTCGATAATTTTCGCAAATATAGAATGATTTTTCATGTCATCCCCTGTTATATAATATGCACGTAACCACTGGTATACAGCCCCGTACTCCTTACACAGCTCACGTGTAGCTTCTCTCAAAGCATTTTTTGCAATTCCGTAATTAGACATTGGATTTGTTGGTGTAGTCTCATCCACCTTTCCTTCCCAATAGCCAATCTCATGCATCGTTCCCATGACTGCAATCTGCTTCAACCCGCCTGCCAACATATTATTAATAAATTCATAATGTGCCGACAAGTTTCCGATATGTGCATGTGAATTATGCTTAAATCCATCTTGCCATGCTAGATGTAAGCAAACATCCGGCTCTCCCATTTTATGAAAAATATCTTTATCACCACTAAAAATAGGTTCTGTGATTTTCTTTACTTGATTATCTGAAAAACAATCTAATACTAAATCTGAAACCAAAACTTCGCATTTATCTTTTATTAATTGATTTACAATATGTCTTCCAATATATCCAGACGCTCCTGTAACTAATACTTTTTTCATACATACTCCTTCTTTTTTGTCACCGATCTCTAGAACCCCTTCTGCTATTACCATATCATTGGAATTATAACATCCCCATATAACAGTGTCAACCGAAGTCATTCCCCTCCGGACATTCTCAATAACGTTTACTCTAATTGCCTTTCTGACTCTCTTTTTCTTGCTCTCGTTTCTCATACAATGCCATTGCCTGAGTTAAATTTTTAATCCGTATTGACATTCTTGAAACTGCTATTGTCAATACGAAAATAATGACCAACGCAAAGCAAAATCCTAAGAAGAACAACATGTTACTTGGAACTTCTATTCCCATAAATTTTGCAAGCCCCATCATTACACCCGGGAACAGATCTAAGATCAACGTACCAAATCCTACCAGCAACCATGCAAGTGCATATCTTAACTCAAGTGCTTTTTTTCTAATCATATTTATAATCACACACAATGCCAGCACAATCACGATTGCTACAATTACCTGAATTCGAATATTCATCATCTCACCTCTTACTTTCTAATTCGCTCAATTAAAATTGCTAAGGTCACCTTTATCATATAATAAACTGACTTTTTCGGCGATATGGAAGAAACTCCTCCTTCACGAGCTTTCATAATAACAGGAATTTCTTCAACATTCTTTTTCTGTCTCAAAATTGCAACCACACTCTCAGGTTCCGGATAATCTTTCGGGTAATCATATGCAAATATTTTCATAACGTCGCGATTAACCATTCTCAATCCTGATGTTGGATCTGTAATTTTCTTTCCGGTCAGCAACTGAATAAGCACTGTAAAATATTTGATACCCATTCTTCTTGCTCCGGATGACTGAAATCCTTCTTTATTAATAAAGCGAGAACCAATTACCATATCTAATCCATGTTCTTCAAGATAATCTGCCATTGTTGCCAAAAACTTTGGATCATGCTGGCCATCTCCATCCACCTGCACAGCCATATCATAACCTTCTTCATAACCATATCGATAGCCTGTTTGCACGGCCCCACCAATTCCTAGATTAATTGGTAAGTCTATATAATTATAACCATTCTTTTCACAAATTTTTTTAGTATCATCCGTAGAACAATCATTTATAATTACATAATCAAATTCCGGGGCATTTTCCTGAATCATTTTAATTGTTTTTTCAATATTTGCACTCTCATTATATGCCGGTATAATAATTAGCTTTTTCATATATACTCCTTAGTCTATATTATTTGATTGCTGGCTTTTTGAATATAACTTTATCAATATCTTTGCAATCCATTTTGGCCAAAATCTACAATACATCTCATAATCTTCCATGCTTCTTGCATTATCTCCTATGATAATTGATGTTTCTGACTCTTCATGAATACGATGTCCCATTTGAATTGTTGCATCATAAACAAACGTACCTTTTAATTTTGAAAGTCTTTCCCATGCTTCCCAATCTTCGCATGAACGGAAGTGCACTGTAAAAACAGGATTAGGCAGATTCTTCACTGCAAATGTAACAGATGGACAACAAATTCCACATCCAAATGCTAAACTGCGTCTTCTAATAAAACGGCTAGTTTGAAATTTCTTTAATTTTAGAGGTGACAATAACATCCTCTTTACTTTTAACAGTTGATTATTTTCAACCTTTTCCCCATTTCTAATTTCACAGTAATCCGAAAAATAAATCAATGGTTTTTTTGCAGATTCTAACATATTCACAGCATGCTCTGCATACTCTGAAAAATACACATCGTCTTGATGAGCGATTGTTATATACGGTGTTCTACATTGTGCATATCCAAAATTCCAGTCTTGAACGATTCCTCCCTCTCCTTCATTCACTTTCAATGGTATCTCATATTTTTCTGCGAGTTCCCGAATATAATTATTCGGTGTAGATGTTATCATGATAATATTTGATTTTATAGTTTGTTGTTTTAACGAAAGAATACATTCTTCCAAATAAGCACTTTCTTTATATGCACATATCACAAATGTATGCTTCGCACTCATATCTCCCATTTTCCGATTCCTCTTCTAATTTTCTTTATCTATAGTAGTATACTTCGTCTTACTTTTTCTGTCAATTATAGCCATTTTTCTATTAATACTATTTTCTTTCAGAATGTTAAAGCGGCATGGCAAAAATCTATACCACACCGCTTTTTCTAACTTATATCCTTATTTCTGAAGTTTATTAATCAATGCCATAATTGCCTCTGGCGAATCAAAATTTTCTGGAACAACCTCACCTACGGGGATTGTCACATCAAATTCATCTGAGATATCCGAAATCAGATTTAAAATTTTAAGTGAATCCAAATCTCCACTCTCCACCAAATCTGTTCTTCCTTCAAACTGTACTCCCGGTACTAAATCATTTAAAATTTCCAATAATGTTTCCATAAAATATTTCTTCTCCTTCTTTTTTAATCTTTTTATTTTGCATGTCTCTCTCTAATTTAATGCTTCGTCACCAAATACAATATCACCAAACACTTTCGAAAATGCCCTGGCACTATCACCATTCATATGCCCATCATAATCTACGTAATTTGCCAGCTCATGATTATAACTTTTATAATATTCTCTGTTGAAGTTATAATATTCTACACCCTTTTCACGAAAATACTCGGAAAAATAATCCCATGCATCACGATAACTTTCCTCTTCTTGAACCAGCATTGTTGCTGCTAAAGGCATTGTCGTCGCAATAAACTCAATATCATTCTCTTTACATAATTGAATCAACTTATCCAAATATTCCATATTAGTTGCTTTCACCTCGTCCTTTGAAAATAACGTTGGTGAATATGATGGAAAATTCTCTATCGCCACTGGATATTTCTCAATAAATCCATTTTCATGATATTCCTGTGCTTGTCCTTTCAAATATGATACATCGTAATTATTTGTCATTTTCTGATAAACAGTGTCCTTTATTTTAGAAAGCTCATATTGCAATGAATACTCATGAAATGCAAATAACGGTGAACGGAAATCACAATCTAACATTGTATCTGCATAATATTCTGCTTTTGTGATAGACATTGGGAATTCATGATAAAATAATAAATAATTATTTCCTTTTTCTTTTTCCGTCGTAAAATATCCCGGAGACAATTCAAATATAATTGTTTCAGGCTGTTGTTTTTCAATAACAAGCTTTGTCAAATAATATGCATCGACCGGATATTCTCCTCCAACGCACAAATTATGTCCTGTCATTTTTGTTCCTTCCAGCATGCTATCCGGATCTAAATCTGACATTCCATTCGATGTTCCTAGTATAACAACATCTTTCTGTTCATTTGTAACTGTATGAATATCATTTCTTACAAATGTACATGGATACAATAAAATATCCAATGCTTTTATCACCAATGCACAAATCAACAGACATATAACTAGTTTAATTCCTTTTTTAAAACTGTGCATAGATGAACCCCCTAGCTACTGACATTGGACTAAACAGAGGAATACTGATAAGCAAAAGAATACATATTAAAAACTCTAAAGCTATTGGTGTTTTTACCGCCACTTCTTCCATATTTATTCCCTTTTCTTTTAATACACTCACAATAAACCAAATAACGCATCCGATAAGTAATGTTAATAATGCATACGGTGTATATTCTACTCCGAGTTTCCCGGATGATATCATTAAAAATTGTGATGGCTGAAAACTCGTAACAGAATATTTCATCATTTTCAACGCTTCTCCAACCGAGCTAACACAATCGAAATATTGTCCAAGATTAAACAGTATAAACGTCCTGAGTATCATAAACAGATGATATCCCCTGCTTTGATCTTTAATATGTAATTTTGTTTTCCATACCTTATATGTATCTGCCATAAATCCACTTGTTGCAATAATGATTCCATTATAAAATCCCCATCCTATATTGTTCCAGCTTGGGCCATGCCATAAACCAACAAGTACAAATACTATCAAATCTGAAACTGCAATCGTCACGAATCTTCCTTTTTTTCGTCCCCATTTGACTTTCGCCTTTTTTTGAAGTTTGCACATTGCTTTTGACAAGGTTAGTGGATAAAGCACATAATCTTTCATCCATGTTCCAAGTGATATATGCCATCTTCTCCAAAAATCACTAATCGAAACAGAAAACAATGGCTGACGGAAGTTTTCATCTAGTCGAATTCCAAACATCGCAGCTACACCTAATACAATATCTATCCCTCCTGCGAAGTCACCATACAGCTCTATTGTATATAGCAACACACCGAATACCGCAATTCCTGAATATTGCTCTGGATTAGAAAAAATTGCAATCCGATATACTGAAGCCCATTCTGCCACAATCATCTTTTTGAACAGTCCCCATACAATTCTTTCAGCACCATACTTTATATGATGTAATTCAAATTTATGTGAGCTTGTCAATTGCTCTGCAAGCTTTCCGTATCTTCCTATTGGTCCTTGTACAAGTTGTGGAAAGAATGAAACAAATAATGCATATTTACCCAAATTTGTTTCTGCTTCTGCTCTCCCCCAATATACATCTAACAAATAACCCAGCGTTTGGAATGTGTAATAAGAAATTCCTAGTGGTAATATCAAGTGCAATAGACCGATATGACCTTTTGTTATTGTATTAATATTTAAAATCAAAAAATTGGAATATTTCAAAAATGCTAACATTCCTAAGTCCAATATTATTCCAAATGTAACGATTCTTTTTTTCTTTTTTACATCTACTTTTTCTTCTACTTGAATATTATCTATGTGTTTTATCCATAAAGCACAACCATATGTCACAAGAGTTGAAAATAATAGAAAAAATACTGCCGGTATGCTAATTATCATATAATAACAATAACTGCATATTAATAAAACAACCCATTGTAAACGCTTTGGGACTATATAATAAATACATAGTCCCATTGCGGTAAACAGGAAAAACAAATTCGATGTTAACGACATTTTTCCATTCCCCTCTTATTTAATATGTCAATCCATCTCCAATGCAACCGTCATCAGAAGATGATGTGTCTGCTGATGGTGCTGGTGCTGGTGCTGGTGTCGGTTCTGTATATGTTTGTGAACCCCCATCTGATGATTCTGTATATGTTGATTGATTCGCTTGCTCCTGAGCTGCAGCAGCCTCTGCCTGTGCTGCGGCTTCTGCTTGAGCCTGTGCTGCGGCCTCTGCCTGCGCCTGTGCTGCGGCTTCTGCTTCCGCTTTTGCTTTTTCATCTTGCTCTTTTTGAGCTTTTGTAGCCAATTCAGCATCTAATGTACTAACCTCTGCTCCATCTTTCTCATATGTTAGATAAGCCACACCATCCTGAATTTTAATTTCTCCTTTTTCCATATCATCAAATGGAAATGCATGCAATTCAACAATTGTCTTATCTGCCAATGTTAATTGTATAGTATATTCTACCGGCAATGCTTTTCCACTTTCTGTCGCGGTTTCCTTAGCAGCTTCTTCTGATGGCTTATAATACAAAACTCTTGTCTCATCTTTCTTGTAAGTATCTGCCTCTTTTAAAAAACTATCTGGATAATTTTCCTCTGAAGAAGATTTTACACTAACAGAAACAATATCCTGACCTGTTTCATTTTTAAGAGTTACTTTATAAGCATCTTTATCCTCTTCTCCTATTGTTTTGTATTCTTCTTTTTCTGTTTTTGTTGTAGCAGTTGTCTCTTTTTTCGTATCTGTTGTATTTTTATTTCCACATCCTGTAACTGCTGTAATTGCTAACATTCCTACTAAAAATATTGTTAATACTTTACGTTTCATTTGTATCTTTCCCTCTGTTTTCTTCTATTTTTTAACTTTCATAGTGATAATTTGTGTATACCCATGTACCGGAAGTCTTGTATCTGAACTGATATCCATTACGCCCCGTCTCATATTGAAAATCTGTATCATATACATAGGTTACTCCATTGATATCAATTTCTACCCATGCATGATCAACCATTCCACCTCCAGCTCTTGGAACATAACCATATACATATCTTGCATTATAGCCCAGTCCCTTTGCTAACTGATAAAAAGTTGCTGCATAAGTACGACAATCTCCTATTTGCTGCTCTAATCCATACAGGGCAAACCACTGTGGATTTGTATAACCAGTTCCTGGATTATTTCCAAGCGTACGGTATTTGATATTATTAACGCACCACATAAAACAACTATACAAATTCCGTCCTGCCTGATTATATACATTTTGGATTCCATTATTAATACGTATCTGTTGTGGTGTCATCGTTATATAATAATTACTATTACTTCCTGGTGCCATTGCTCCCTTTGGAACAATTTTCACTTGAATAGCCTGCAATTTGTTTCCAAGTTTTGTAGTTCCGGCTTCCTGACCATTCTTTGCCCAGCCAAGCCATCCATAATTTGACACATGAGTGCGGTAATAGATATCTGCATATTGTGCCAACTCACCCGTCAGACGAATTTGAACCGCTTCTGCCTGATTTTTTCCGTCTCCAGCTATTTCTCCATTATTTTTCCAGTCCATCCAGCCAACATTACTTACATGCAAACGATATTCAATTGTTCCATTAAATACATTTTTTCCCGTAGAATCAGATGTACTCATAGTCAGCTGCTGAATTGCTTTATTTTCTCCTGTTGTTCCTGCAGTCTGCCCATTTGTTTTTGTAGTCTGCCAACCAGATTTTTCAACATTTGCCGCAAAATTAATTTCACCTATATTTTCTGTTGCCAGATAGCTTCTTGCTGTTGTATCTGGTACGTTTGTATCATTTTTTTCATAAAGTTTGACTTCAATAGCCTCTACTCCCGCATTGTAGCCGACAGTTCCAGCTGTCTCTCCATTTTTCGTCCAGCCAAGCCAGCCAAATCTTGCACTATGAACGCGATAATAGATATCATATTTTTCTTCCAGTTCACCTGACAAACGAACTTTTATGGCCTCAACTTTTTTGTTTTTCCCTGTTGTTCCTGCTGTTTCTCCATCCGCGACTTCATCCTGCCAGCCAATATCCTGTACATGTGTCTGATAAATAACAGACCCATTCAGCCCATTTTGTCTTCCCCAGTCAGTAACTTTAATGTTCAGAGCTTCTACACTCAAATTTCTTCCTGTCGTTCCGGCTGTTTTTCCATCATACACATTTGATTGCCAGCCAATATTTTGTACATGGGCTTTATAAAGAATTGCGCCTAAATTATCTTGTGAAATATAACTTCTGCTGTTTTGTTCCGGTTTATCTGTTGCATCTTTTGCATATAATTTTACTTCTATTGCCTGTACTCCCAGGTTAAGTCCTATAGTGCCTGCCTGTTCACCATTTTTTGCCCAGCCTAACCAGCCATACTCTGCTGAATGAACACGATAATAAATATCATATGCTTGTGCCAACTCTCCTGTCAGGCTTATTTTTAACGCTTCTATTTTCTTATTTCTTCCTGTTGTTCCGGCTGTACCCCAATCAGAAACTGCATTCTGCCAACCAATATCCTGTACATGGGCTTCGTAACTAATAGAGCCTGACATATTTTTTCTTCCGGCATTTGTCACTTTTAACTGAAGTGCTTCCAAATTCAGGTTTCTCCCAGTTGTTCCGGCTGTTTCTCCATCATAAACTTTATCTTGCCAACCAATGTTTTGTACATGAGTCTTATACATTAACAAACCACGTGTCTCTTCTGACAAAAAGCTGCATTCTGTCTGCGCCGGCTTGTCCTCTGCAGTTTTATTATATAATTTAATTTCAATTGCCTGTACAGCATATGCATATCCAGCAGTTCCGGCGTCTTCACCATTCTTCGCCCAGCCAAGCCAACCAACATTTGTAGCATGAACACGATAATATATGTCATACTGTTCTTTTAAATCTCCTGTAAGATTCATTCTAATTGCTTCTATCGGAAGATTCTTTTCTTCAATACCAGCTGTTTCTCCATCTTTTACTGCGTCCTGCCAGCCAATATTTTGCACATGCGCACTGTACTCAATTCCGCCTGTCACATTTGTTTGATTATCTATTTTTATCTGCAGTGCCCTCATTGCACGATTCTGCCCTGTCGTTCCGGCCATTTCTCCATTTTGTTTTTCTTCCTGCCAGAATCCACCATGTAAATATGCACGATATTTTAATTGAATCTGCTCGCCATTTTCTGCAACAGCCTCTGGTTCTTTCTGTATATCCTGAACAGTTGTTGGTGCTACGTTTTCTTGTACATCCTCCTGCTCTAATATTTCCTGTTGTTTTTCCTCTTTAATTGTACTGTCTTCACTACTATTTTCAGAAGCTTGTGACTCACTTTCTCCATTATTTTCAGTCTGATCAATAGAACCATTTTCTTGTGTTTGTACAATTTCGTTTTCCTCTGCAAGCACTGTTAATGGGCTTGACATCAACATAATAGAACTGAGTAGAAGTACTCCCACACTTTTTATATTTTTCTTCATGTATTTTCCTCTTTCCTCTTAGACACCATTCGCTTTATACTATACTAATTCTTTCAGTTTTGCCCTGTCTATTTTTCCATTCGCATTATGTGGCATTACTTTCATATATACAACTTTTCCAGGAATCATATAATGAGGAACCCTGGTTGCCAATGTGTCTGTAATTTTTTTTGTTTCCATTTCTATCCCATCATAAAAGAATACTATTTTTTTCCTTTTCGTATTATACATACATGCACAATCACGAATTCCTTCTATTGCATTCCCGGCAGATTCAATCTCACCTAACTCAATGCGGTATCCCATATGTTTAATTTGAAAGTCTTTTCTGGAAATATAAATCAGGTTACCAGTTTCATCATATCGGACTAAATCTCCAGTATGATATATGCGTTCTGGATAACGTTGGTGTAACGGATTCTGCACAAATGCCAACTTTGTTCTTTCTGGATTATTATAGTATCCTAATGCCAGACAAGAGCCTCTCATACATAATTCTCCAACTTCACCATACTCAACTTCTTTACCTTCTTCGCTCAAAAGAAGTGCCTGTGAATTAGCTATTGGAACACCTATTGGTAATGGCTGTCCCTCTGGCTCATTCCCTTTTCTTATATATGCCGTACACACAAACGTTTCTGTTGGTCCATACAGGTTTGCATACACAGCGTCTGGTAAATATTTGACCCAATAATCTAATTGTTTTCTTTGTAATACCTCTCCTGCAAACATAATTTGTTTTAAATATTGAGGAACTACTACATCAAATGTTTGAAGATTTGCAACAATCGCCATTGCGGATGGAACCCATAAAAATGTAGATATCCTTTTTTCATTCATATATTCAATTAATCGGACGGGGAATCCAAAAAAACTTTGTGGTATAATAACCATTTTAGCGCCAAAATAAATTGCTCCATAAATATCATGTATTGATACATCAAAATAAAATGGTGCTTGATTCCCAAAAACTGATGTACTATCAATTTCAAAGTTCTGCTCTAACCATTGCATATAATTTATTACAACTCTATGGTTAAGCAAAACACCCTTTGGCACACCTGTCGAACCACTTGTAAATAACACATATAACGGATCTAGTTCTGTCATGTCCATCCTTATATTTCCCAGCATATCTTTGTCGATTTCCTGTTCTGACATATCTTCCCAAAGAACAATTTGACTATTTTGAGCAAAGCTTTCTGCAAGTTCTTTATGTTCTTTATCCGTAATAATAATTTCCGGCAAAAGTACATCCATGATAATTTGTATACGTTCAATTGGCATTTTCACATCCAACGGACAGTAAAAATTACCACTATATAAAACACCAAAAAAAGACACGATAGCTTTTACTGACTTATCCATAAATACAGCAATAGGCTCTCTATGTCTTCCAAGTTTCATTGCCAGCGACGTACCAATTCTTTGTGCTGTTTCTTCTACCTGCTTAAATGTCATGCTGACATTTTTATCTTCATACACTTCTTTATCTGGAAAATATATTGCAGAATTTTCTAAATACTCTAATACGTTACTTGCATTTTTCTTATTTTCAAATCCAACTACTTCCACTGAAGTTTTTCCTCCCTCTTGTAAGTTCTTGTATATAAATACAAATATACACCTAACATTATACCCCCCCCCCCGCATTTTTTTGTCAATCCCTTCTACATTAGAATTTACTCCAGAAAATTTCCCTTCAGAAAACAAAAATTAGAATTTTATTGTAAGTTCATCAAAATCTGGTAGGTTTACTAAATAATGTATTATGTACCTGCTATTTCATGTTATAATAAAATCCACTTATTTAATAAAGAACAGGGGTAAATTATGGTTAAGAAATTATGGTTGATAAAAGAAGATGAAATTGGAAAACAAAGTGTATTTTGGAACATGATGTCCAGCAGTTTGAACTCTATTGTATCAATGCTATTGCTCTGGGTCGTAACTTTGCTGAATGGTGTATCCGATGCCGGGATATTTTCTTTGGGATTTTCTACTTCACAGATGATGTTGACAATTGGTAATTATGGAATGCGAAACTATCAGGCAACTGATGTAACAAATAAATATTCCATAAAAGTTTATGAAGCTTCCCGAATCGTAACAAATATCATTATGATGGTATCTGTATTAGGCTTTGTATGGTTTGAGGGTTATTATTTCGAGAAGGCACTGATTACTATTCTGCTGTGTTTACTTAAAGTTACAGATGCATTTGATGATGTTTATGGTGGATATTATCAGGTAAAAGGTCGACTGGATATTGCCGGAAAAATCATGAGTATTCGCATTGGCGCATATGTTCTTGGGTTTATACTTACTCTTATTTTTACACACAGCCTGATTTTAAGTTGTTTGATTTCCATTATAATTTCAAGTATCGTATTAATTGTACTTATTCATTCAACGAAAATTATTATTCCTTTAGAAAAGCCTTCTTTTCAATGGAATAGAATTTGGAATCTGTTAACAGAATGTTTCCCATTGTGTATTAGTGCTTTTTTACTTATCTACATGGGTAATGCACCAAAATATGCAATCGATACTTACCTTACTGCAAAAGATCAAGCTTACTACACTTATCTATTCATGCCTTGCTTTGTGACCAATTTATTTGTAGGTTTTGCTTTGCAGCCTTTATTAGTTCGTTTATCTAAGTCCTGGGTCCATAAAGAATATCGCAAATTCATAAAATTATGCGGTTTAATTTTTGCCGGAGCACTAATTATCTCTACAATCATTATCATTGGGGGAGCCATTCTTGGATGTCCAATATTGTCCATTGTATTTGGTGTTTCTCTATCAGCGTACACGAATGTGTTAGTGGTGTTACTGATTGGTGGTGCGTTCTTTGCTTTTGCAGTTATTGAACAAGTCATACTGACTGTAATGCGTAGACAAGTATATTTATTAATCGGTTTTGGAATTGCCAGTGTTATCGCTATGCTTATCTCCGGAATCCTCGTTAAGAAGTTCGCCCTTTTAGGTGCTGCTTATGCATATACTATTTCTGCCGGAGCACTATTTCTTGTATTAGCATTTATGATTTTTATGTTTTTATATCTTGAAAAAAAGAAAAACAAATAAAAAATATAGCATATGTTCCTTTATCGAACATATGCTATATTTTTTATTTTTTATAGAATGCTTTTCCGATATCTTCTGGTGCTTTTCCACCTTTTTCTACTAATTGAATACGAATCGCCTCTACCTGACGCGCATATCCTTCACTTCCTGCTTTTTCTCCATTCTTTGCCCATCCTAACCAGCCAAACTCACTGGAATGAACTTGATAATACAAGTCATATTTTTCAGCCATTTCTCCTGTAAGCTCAATACAGATTGCTTCCATTTCTTTATTTTTGCCCACTGTTCCGCTCACCACGCCATTCGACACGTAGCTTTGCCATCCTATATCTTGAATATGACTTTTATAGCGAATTCCTCCTGAATATTCTGGATATTGCAAATTTATCTTAATTGCTTCCACCTGTTTATTTTGCCCGGTTGTTCCTGCCAACTCTCCATTTTGTACTGCATCTTGCCATCCAATATCTTGCACATGCGTACTATATCCTATATTTGTACTTTTCTTTTTAAACGAACTCTGTCCATTTTCTATTGTTGGCGTTCCTTTTGGCACAATTAACATCTGAATTGCCTCTACTTTAAGAGCATAATTCATTGTTCCGGCTGTCTCTCCATTTTTTGCCCAACCGAGCCACCCTAAATCTTGTACATGTACTCGATAATATATATCATAATTATCTTTCTGATTTCCTGTAAGCTCTATTTCAATTGCTTCCATTCGACGATTCTGTCCGGTTGTTCCTGCAACTTCACCATCCTTATGATAATTTTGCCAGCCAGTATCCTGCAAATATGAACGATATTTCACTCCCAATAAATTAGATTTTACATTCAAAATCATGGCTTCTATTTTTTTGTTCTGTCCGGTTGTTCCCGCTATCTTACTTCCCAGAACCTCGTTCTGCCATCCGACATCCTGTACATGTGTGGAATATCCAATTTTAACTGTATTAATCTGATATGGTGTCTCTGTTCCACCTGGTGCTGCTGATCCTTTTGGCAATAATACAATCTGAACCGCCTGTAATGCATAATTATATCCTTGTGTTCCAGCTAATTCTCCGTTTTTAGCCCAATCCATCCAGCCAATATTCGTCACATGCGCTCTATAATAAAGATCATAATTTGATGCAGCATCGCCTGTCAGTTTTAATTTAATTGCTTCTAAATTTTTTGCTTGTCCAACAGTTCCTCCTACCTCTCCATTAGACACGCTATCCATCCAGCCGATATCCTGTGCATGCACCTGGTATTCAATTCCTAAATCTGCAACACCCGAAATATTTATTTTCATTGCCTCCATTGGAAGATTTTTCCCTGTGGTTCCCATCATCTGTCCATTTTTAGCACAATCCATCCAACCAATCTCACGTACATGTGCACTGTATTCTATTGCTCCTGCCAATTCCGTTGGTACCGCTATTGCTCCACTACCTAAGGAATTATCTGGTTTATTTTCATTTCCACCTGATTCTCCTGAGCCACCTAAATTTCCGGAACCTGTTAAGACATTCTTCACGTACCCCGAACTAACATATGCATACATACTAGAAAAATCATAATTTCCTGCATCCGAAACAGTGGTACGATTTGTTGTTAACGCAGCATCACTTTGTACTTTATAAAAATTGCCTTGGCTTGAATCTAAAATAATAAATGCCTGATTTGAATAATTTTTTGTTGTGTGAATTATAGTAGATGAGCCATTCGCCTCTGTCCGTACATTTAAATCTGTATGTTCATTTCCTATCACATCCTTTATCCCTATGGTATAACGATTACTGTCTTTATTTCCATACGTTTTATCAATCATCCAGGCAACATTGGCATTCTTTTCTCCCCAATATGGATCTGATGCATATCTTACATTCATTCCACTTCCCTTATTACCAAGATATCCGCCTGAATATACCCAGTTTTTAGGGTTTAGATATCGCTTTGACATATATGTCTCTGTAAATGTTTTAATACATGCATCAATACTTTCGTATGCGTTTGCACTCTGTCCCGGAGCGGCATCCACAGCATTTAATCCAAACAGATTATTTTTTTCCTGTGCTATACTGCTTTGTCCCCATGCACTTTCATTTGCTGCAATTCCAACTGCGATTAATGCATTTACTCCGTATGTGTTTTGATAATTTGTAAATACATCCCCTGTATTACTCATTTTATATCCGGCTGCTTTACTATTTATAATTTCATTTAGTTGAGCTGCTGAATATATTGTTTTGCTTCGTAAAGGAAGATATTGATAATAATTATAATATGGTGAAGAACTGTTAATCGAATTCGTTCTTACTCCTGCCTTATAATCATCCAGCATATTTGAAAACCTGTCTCTCGTATAGAAATAATGTCCATCATAACTATAATATTGTACACCTTCTGACAAATACGATGGTGCCGGTCCATTATCCAATGATGTGATATAACTTCCTTGTGTAATATTCGTTGTAATATTATGTATTAACCGCCCCGAACTGACAGCATAATAACTGACAGATGATGCACTGTTCACACTTACAACCTGTACATCGTTTGCATCAACTAGCCCTGTCACCCCTGATAGCAAAAATTTTACTTTTCCATTTTCTGTCCCAAGATATGCCGCATCGGCACCATATGCCCCGCAAGTATATCCTTGATTTCCTGTTCCGGCTTCTGTATATGTTGTAACCACTGCTCCTTTTGTATTGAAGTTTACAATCATTCCATCATTACTCAGTAAATCAATCTCAACCAGTCCCGGTTCATCCGATGCTTCCGAAACATTACCCTCCTCATCCATACTTGTTATCGTTTCGTCTTCTCGTATTTCAAGTTCTTCTGTGTTGGGTTCTCCTGAGTTTGTAAATTCATCAACAATGTCTTCTGTTTCTTTTGTCGCCTCATCTTCCGTCTTTTCCAAACTACTATCCTCCGTTGCTTGGACTGATTCTTGATTAAAATCAACCGCCTGAACATCTATTCCACTAGTCATAATGGTTAGCATCAACATACATACACTCAACATCCAACTTAGCCTTCTTTTGTGTTTCATTAACTTCCTCCTTCCACTCTTTTATGGTATTTATTCTAATTTCCATCTTAACATAATTCATCTTTTTCGTCATCTATAAAGACAGCAAAAGAACAGTTTCATCATCGAAACTGTTCTTTTAAATGCTAATTAATAGTTTTTATCTGTCCATTAACCATTGTTGGAGTTCCCGCTTCATCTATTACATATATATGAATATTATAGTCTCCAGGATTTTCTCCATAATCTGCCACATACAAATCCGTATAATAACTTCCATCTTCTAATTGATATAATTCCACCCACTGTAAATCACTCTGATCTGCTTCTTTCCATACTGCTGCCATAACAGACTGAATGTTCCCTGGCACGTTACTTATATTAGTTACAGATATCGGTAAACTGCTATTATTATAATCATAGTCACCTATCGACAACTCTGCTGACGGAATATTTTCTTCCTGTACTGTCTGCGTTCCTATATCAGTCTCTACTTCTCGTATATTCCCCAGCTTCTCCATCATTTTTGATTTTTTCTTTAACTCTGACTCCATCTTATCGATTCCAAAACGTTCTGTTAATGTCTGAGTTGATGAAAATAAATTTGTACCCAGGCCGAGACGATTTCCATCAATTTTAACTCCCAATGCAGCCAACGTTGTCGGGAAATTATCAAATGTTGTATAATTTCTCTTCTCTGTTGTTTCAAGTTCCGCTGCCGGATTAATATATGTAGTATAAACTTTTCTTGTATAATCGTCATCTACATCTTCACAAAAATCCTTATCCATTGTTGGATGATCTCCAGCAATAACAATCGTTGTGTTTTCATAAAAATCTTGTTGTTGAATCCAGTCAACCAATTCTTTCACCTGTCTGCTCGAACATGCCATAACATTTGCATACTGATTGTCTCCAAATTCATCTGTACACAATTCACATGGATATCCATCTTCAAAATGTGTATCTACCGTCAACATTGTAAAATTAAATGGGGTGCTTTGCTGTGATAGTTCTGTTAATTTATCTTTTGCAAAGCTAAATAACTTCTCATCTTCATATCCCCACCATACACGATAATCCGGTGGAATCAGACCATTTTCACTTGCATAGTTATAATCATAAATATTATAATTTCCATGCTCTGTAAAATATAATCTTCTTCCTCCAAAGGTTGCATCTGAACCAATCATAAGATTCTGGCAATACCCTGCGCTCTCCAGAATATCACCTAAAGTAACTGCTCCTGCAAAAAAATGTTCCTGTGTATTCATATCATTTCCATCAATGGAAATACTCAATGGTATACCTGACGTATGTGCAAACATAGCACCCATTGTCCATGTTGCACCTGTCATTGCATAACCGCCATTTAGTTCTTTATCTTCCCCTGAAAAATCTTCGTTTTCCTGTGCTAACTCTGTAAGTTCCGGAATTACGTTCTTATCAAATGCACCACCATTTTCTTTGTCTGCATATGTCATTTCCATTGATTCTAAGAAGATATAAATTAAATTTCTCTTTTGCTCTGGAAATGTCAATGCTACATCGGCCGGGTCAACATAATTATCATCAATAAACGATGAATATGTGCTTTGTCCATCCACAAAACTTCCAACATCTAATTCATTCCATGCTCCATGCACCGAAACTCCACTTACAATTATCGGAACAATGATAGATGCTCCCATAACAACATACCAACGTTTTTTTGTTCTCCATGCAATAAATAAAATTACGACTAATAACAACATCAAAATAGCCGGTACTGCACATACATCCAGATATTCCTGAATCATTCCATCATTTGTTCCCTCTAATGGAGCTGTCATATGGTATACTAATTCATCCATTGTTAGATTTGTCCATGTTTTAAACATCCATTTAATACTAAAATATAACAATGTTCCTATAGTCGATAGTAATGCCCCTAAAACAGCTCCGATTATTAATAATATTTTCTTTACCTTTTCTCGAATCTCCACTTTCATCTTCTGAATTCTTCCCTATCTTTTCCCTTTCTCACCCAATCTTTATACTAGGGATATTATCCCCCTCCGGAAACATAGACAACTGCGGACTCACCTTTGCAAATGTAGTCTCTCTGCTTTCCAATGCAGCCTCCTCTGTTCCGAACAGCTCGTGATCTTTAAATCTTAACGCCCCACAGGCACCTATCCGCTGAACAATACATTCATCCCCATGACGGCCCATCACTTTGACTTTTGTTGCATATTTATTATCTTCTAATATGTAGCAAATATCTCCTGATACGTACTTCATTATTTCATCCTCTTTCTTGTACTCACATCAAACTCGGTTGTATTATATAAATTTACATATTCTTAAATACAATATCACATTTTCTTAAAAAAAGCAAAAACAGATGTGCTTTTTCACACATCTGTTTTTGCTTTTTAATTAGCAGTAACTAAAAAACCTTTTTCCTGTAATGCTTCTTCAATCATATCTAATGTTTCTTCACTGTCTGCCACAACTTTATGATAATGATAATTCGAGGTAATATTTTTCAATGGACTTGACTTACCGCTTTTTATATCATCAATAAAATCCTTTGCCTTTTTTCTGGAATTAATATTCAGTTCAGCTTCCATTTGTCCATATACTTTATGATTCACCATCACATTTGCCACAGTCCCACCAAGATCTACAATGGAATACAGTTCTTCTTCTGTCTGTTCATCTGTATGCTGCACCTTAAATACTCTGTTTACACTGATCGGCTCATTTAAAAGATATCCTCTATGAGTTGATATAATATCGTATCCTGCTACCCGGATAAGTGCGATATCCTGTACAATGACCTGTCTGCTTACTTCAAATTCTTTTGCAAGCATAGTTCCCGATACCGGTACATCATTCTTCCTGATCCGTTCAATAATTTGATTTCTACGCTCTGTTCCGGTCATAACATCCTCCAAGACACTTTCTACTTATTTACAGCATGGAGGTTTTTCAGCGAAATATCCATAATTGGTGCTGAGTGTGTCAGTGCACCACTGGAAATATAATCTACTCCAAGTGCTGTCAAACGACCAATATTTTCTTTTGTCACGTTTCCAGAACACTCTGTCTCCGCTCTTCCGTCAATGATCTTGATTGCTTCCTGCATTTCTTCTGTTGACATGTTGTCTAACATAATGATATCAGCACCGGCCTCAACCGCTTCTTTTACCATATCAAGATTCTCTACTTCTATTTCAATCTTACGTACAAATGGTGCGTATTCTTTCGCCATCTCTACTGCTTTTGTAACACTTCCGGCTGCCCCGATATGATTATCTTTTAAAAGTACTCCGTCAGACAAATTGTAACGGTGGTTGTATCCGCCACCTACACGAACTGCATATTTTTCAAAAATACGCATATTCGGTGTTGTTTTTCTTGTATCCAGCAATTTTGTTTTGCTTCCTTTGAGCAAGTCTGCTACAGAATGTGTATATGTTGCAATTCCGCTCATTCTCTGCAGATAATTCAAAGCAACACGTTCACCTGACAGAAGCACACGGATATCTCCATACACTTTTCCCATCAGCTGTTTGTTTTTCACTTCGTCTCCATCTTTGCAATAGAATTCAACTCTTACCTTATCATCGAGGAGCTCAAATACTCGTTTAAAAACATCCAGTCCTGCAATCACGCCGTCCTGCTTGCAGATTAAATCCACTTCTCCGTCTACAGCCTCTCTCATAACAGCATTTGTTGTCACATCCTCGCTTGATATATCCTCACGCAATGCCTCCAGAATTAACTGATCTACCTGTAATGTTGTTGTAATCTTATTCATGTCGTTTCTCCATTCTATAAATAATTTTTCTTTGATTTTACAATTTTAAAACTTCATCAACTTTTACGCTCTGATTTTTTCGTTCTCGGATTCTTCTGCTTCCACATATGGTGTAAATGGATTTTCTCCGCCGCAAATCTTTGTTGCTGCTCTCTGTGCAAATACAAGACTTTCTAACAAGGAATTGCTTGCGAGACGATTTGCCCCGTGAACTCCATTACAGCTTGTCTCTCCGACTGCATATAAATGTGCCATGGAGGTTCTGCTGTCTGAATCAACCCATACACCACCCATAAAGTAATGCTGTGCCGGAACAACAGGGATACATTCTTTTGTAACATCGTATCCTTCCTCCAGACAATGCTGATAAATATTTGGAAAATGATTCAGGATTGTCTCTTTATCGATGTTCTCCATTGATAACCAGACATAATCTGTTCCGTCTTTCTGCATTTGTTCATGAATCGCCTTTGTCACTACGTCTCGAGGAAGTAATTCATTTACAAACCGCTCCATATTCTTATTGTATAATACAGCGCCTTCACCTCGTACAGATTCGGAAATCAAAAATCTTCTTCCAGGTTTTTTGGAATATAATGTAGTCGGATGAATCTGTACATAATCCAAATGCTCCAGACGGATTCCATGCTTTTTGGAAATTTCCAAAGCATCTCCTGTAAGATGTGGGAAGTTTGTGGAATGTTTATATAATCCGCCGATTCCGCCACTTGCCCAGATTGTATCCGGTGCATAGATTTCTATTAAATCGCCATCTTTCTCTGCTAGGATTCCTTTGCACTCACCATCTTCTACCAATATATCTGTCATCGTTGTATATTCATATATTATTACATTATCCAGCTTTTTCACCTGTGCAAGTAATTTACTTGTAATCTCTTTTCCTGTCACATCCTCATGAAACAGAATACGTGGCTTGGAATGTGCTCCTTCTCTTGTGTACGCAAACTCTCCACCTTCCAGACGTTCAAAGTCCACACCATATTGTACCAGTTCTTCAATGATTTGGCGAGAGCTTCGAATCATAATATCAACAGACTCTTTACGATTCTCATAATGTCCTGCCTTCATTGTATCTTCAAAGTAACTGTCATAGTCATCCTTATCATGGAGTACACAAATTCCCCCTTGTGCCAAAAAAGAATCACTGCTTTCCAGATCTGCCTTTGTGATCATAACTATTTTTTTATCTCTTGGCAGATTCAACGCACTGAACAATCCTGCGACTCCTGTTCCTACGATTACAACATCTGCATCTATTCTCATCACGAAACCTCTTTCTAATATGCTGAATTTATTGTACAAAGCTCCATCTTTGTTTGATTCATTTCTCTGCACATTTATTACCACTTACCTTATCTCTGCTAAGCAGTCACGCATATTGTTGTCATTATAGCATCCACCTTTACATCTGACAAGACAGATGTTGTACAAATCTTTACAGAGATTAAGAGCGTATATATTAAAATTAACTAAAATGAGGATGCCGTCTATCGCATCCTCATTTTCCCCGCAACCAAAAAGAAAGAAGTTACTTTCACATAAACTTCTGCGACAATAACTTCTTTCGTATTTCATCTTTTTATCTTCCTAGCAGATTTCTGCTCCTGCCGGCATCTCTTTTTCCGGTACCATAAGTGCCAGATTGCCTTCTGCGTCTTCTGCACACAGAAGCATTCCTTCTGACAGTACTCCTGCCAGTTTTGCAGGTTTCAGATTTACAAGAACCATAACTTTCTTGCCAACCATTTCTTCTGCTGAGTAATGTCCTTTGATTCCTGAAACGATCTGTTTTACTTCGCTTCCAATCTTAACCTGTGAACAAAGCAGTTTTCTTGATTTTTTCACTTCTTCACATGCGATGATCTCACCAACCTGGAACTGCATTGCTCCGAAATCGTCAAATGTGATCTCTGGTTTTGCTTCGATATCAATAACTGCCTCTTCCTCTTTTTCTTCTTCAACCGGTGGGTGAAGTTCTGCAACTTTCTTCATAACCTCTTCTAAGTCCAGTCTCTGGAATAAAATCTCTGGCTTGTCTGTTACATTACCATTTCCAAGCTGCTCTAAAATCTTCTTGCTTGTAGAAGGCATGAAAGACTCCAGAAGTTCTGCTCCTGCTGAAATTCCCTGGATCAGATTCCACAGAACTGTCTCAAGACGATCTTTCTGTGCTTCATCTTTTGCAAGTACCCAAGGCATTGTTTCATCAATATATTTATTACAACGTTTAAACAGATTGAAGATTTCTGTAATCGCATCTGCTACGCGAAGCTCATTCATTTTTGCTTCTACGGCTTTTGGTGTTGCTTCCATAACTGCTTTCAGATCTGCATCTACATCTCCATATACTCCCTTATCTGTTACAGAACCGCCGAAGTATTTGTTTGTCATAGATACTGTACGGTTTACCAGATTTCCAAGTGTATTTGCCAAATCTGAATTCATACGCTCTACCATCAGCTCCCATGAAATGACTCCGTCATTCTCAAATGGCATCTCATGAAGTACAAAGTAACGAACTGCATCTACGCCAAAGAAGTCTACCAGTTCATCAGCATAGAGTACATTTCCTTTCGATTTACTCATCTTACCATCTCCCTGAAGCAGCCATGGATGACCAAATACCTGTTTTGGTAGAGGTAGATCTAATGCCATTAAGATGATTGGCCAGTAAATAGTGTGGAATCTAACGATATCCTTACCAATAACATGTACATCTGCAGGCCAATATCTATCAAACAATGGATCACTATGACCATCTAAATCATAACCCAAACCAGTAATATAGTTAACTAATGCATCAATCCATACATATACAACATGCTTTGGATCGAAGTCTACGGGGATTGACCAAGTAAATGATGTTCTTGATACACATAAATCCTGTAAACCTGGTTTTAAGAAGTTATTGACCATTTCATTCTTTCTTGATTCTGGCTGAATAAATTCTGGATGATCATTATAATACTGCATTAAACGATCCTGATATTTAGATAATTTAAAGAAGTATGCTTCTTCTTTAGCATCATGCACTTCTCCACCACAGTCAGGACATTTACCATCTACTAACTGAGATTCTGTAAAGAATGATTCACATGCAGTACAGTATTTACCTTCATAATGACCTAGATAGATATCACCTTTGTCATGTAACTTCTTGAAGATCTTCTGTACCTGTTTTTCATGATATTCATCTGTAGTACGGATGAACTTATCATAAGTGACATCCATCATATCCCAGATACGTTTTACTTCTCCAGCAACTTTATCTACATATTCCTTTGGTTCAATTCCAGCTTCTTTAGCCTTTAATTCAATTTTCTGTCCGTGTTCATCTGTACCTGTCTGAAAACGTACATTATAGCCCTGCTGTCTCTTAGCACGGCAGATTGCATCACTTAATACAATTTCATAAGTATTACCGATATGAGGTTTACCTGAAGTATAAGTAA
>OIZF01000154.1_pt1 | contig 48247 bp, 43 predicted proteins | sample 1588471 | NCBI WGS metagenome assembly OIZF01 (sample SAMN03283279) | human gut metagenome | biome: human-associated habitat; material: feces | host: Homo sapiens | place: Peru | collected 2012
TTGTTTTCTACACTCAAAGATATTGACCACCTTGACCCATTCGGATACCCATCTGCTGTATCAGAGTACATTATGACATAATCGTTATGCACCTCTTCTACAATACCCGTTACACTTGGTTTGTTCTCAATAATATAATTCATACTCTTGGTGTTGCAACCGCCCAGACCAAACACACAAACCAATGCTAGAACCAATGCTATCAACTTTTTCATAAAATCACACTCCTTTAGACTTCACAGTTGAAGAAATCTTACAATTTTTTTGTGCGGAAACCTTCTTCCTGCGGTATGTATCCGCATATCCTCTTCCTTTATTCTCGCCTGGATATATTCCAGATCTCCACAGTACGGTGTTCCTGCCAGATACCATTCCCTTGCCAATATGCGAAGAAAAAAATTCTTCACATACCTGCCTGTTTTAATTAGTTCGCTATTCCTTATAGCTGTATTCAAATCTTTCACATAACAGAAAAACCCCGGAAACCTTACGGTTCCGGGGTATCTTACGTTTGGACACAACGTACCTTGCGGTACTCTATATATAATTAGTTATTTTTACTCGATAACTGTAGCAACACGTCCTGATCCTACAGTACGTCCACCCTCACGGTCTGATTTAGCTGTGTTTAGGAACTTATTTGTTACGGTTTTTGCCGTTTTATGACTCATTTTACGGGTATTTTACCTATTATTTTATCTTTTTCCGGGGAAAATGTTGCAGATTCGTATCACGTTTTCGGGGAAACACCGTGTGTATCACGCCCCTTTTGTCCGCATCCAAATTTCACTTACCCTCCTTGTCTTTCAGTTAATTTCATCTTCTTCCCATGAAGTGTAACCCTCCCTCAAAATTATTTCTATCATTTCATTTAGGTCACTATTGTTATTTGACAACTTCTGATTGAAACCGTGTGGACAATTCGCACACAGTGGATTAATCTCCGCCGCCTGATGAAATCCTCCACCATTATTTAATATTTCCTTGATAATAACACCATTTTTAATTTCAAAATGTAGCGATGTTTCATCTGCATAACCAGTTTCTGGAATGAACCTTTCTGTAAATGCAAAATACTTTAAAATATGTCCTTTCCTATACTCATCTAAATAATCTTTTCTCATAAAGACCGTGCCACCAATAGGATCTGTGTAGTACGAATTTTTATTGTTATTACAGAATATTACAACTTCACCAGCCGAATTAATCCATGACATATTAGCATAAACTGGAGTCAGTTGAAAATAACATATCAGTTCTGCTGGCGGAAGCACTAAGGAAGTATCGTCAAATATTTCTGAATGATAATTTATATTTTTTACATCTTTACATAACCACGGTTTTGAATCACACTTCTTATAATCACCTAAATTTCCAGCATAATCTTCCAATTCTATCGTAAGATACCTTGCCCCACCATTTTCATGTATAGTTTCTTTTTCCGATGTACAGCACCATATATCATATGTATCTTTCCACCTTGTCTCCTTTTTAGAGTCTTCATGCAAAGAAACTCTTCCAGCGAGCAAAACCCACTCAACACTTTTAATCTCAACCGCTTCAAAAAGTGATACTAAATTTCTACGAGTATTTGACACATCCCTTACCCACTCCAAGTCTTTCTTTTCCGGTAAATCGATTCGATTAATAACCATATCCCCCAACTTTTCAATATAATCTTGATATGTCGGCACCGGAGTTGCTATATACACATCCTCGCCATATTCAATAGGATCATATACTTCATACCCAATACTGTTTTGATAATTATTATATGTTGCAAACTCATTTGTAAAGTAGTTACACATAAGACTCCCATAGTAAATACCGGTAGCAACATCAACACACTTCATAAATATTGAGTTTTGAAACTCCTCTTCTCCTCCAATTCGTTCAATTTTATCATATGGTTCTTGAAATAGAGAGAATATTTCTTTAATAACCGATTCGAAGGAAGCAAAAAACGCATTATTATCCAGCACTTGTTTTCGCAAATCAATATTATACTCAGATTTAATATGATTCTCAAAAGACATCAAGCCATTACACTCTCCTGTTTTTACACACAGGAACTTTTCCTCTAAAAAATGATTTATCTTAAAAATATCCTGCTTGTCTACCTGCAAAAAACGTGTATGCATATCAATATGTTCCTTCGACCAATACCGGAATGGTAAAAAATCTTTATTCATAAGATCTATGCTAAAGAAAATATCATTTAACGAATCTGATATAGGCACAACATTATTCAAATCATACAAATTTTCTCTATCCCACTTTATATAACCATAATCATCATGTAAATAAACCGCTATTCTTTTAATACTTCTTGCTAATAAATATGTTTCACCTATTATTAAATTCTTAAAGAAGCTCAAAATTTCTTCGTCATCTTGTAGATAATTTACTAAAACATAAATTATTGACTCCTTTATGTATGGGTCTACAATACTTTCATACATATCAATCAGAACACTTTTATATTCCGTATTCTGTCTTACTACTTCATATAATAATTTCATTGCAAGACAACGTACATCTTTGTTTGGTGCTGCGCAACACCACAATGCATAATAAAATGCTTCCTCCACTCTTCTATCCTTGCCATTATTAAGTGTAAGAAAATATATAATGTTTTTAAGTCTTCCCTTCACTCGTCCCAGAAAGTGTGTCCCGGATAAGGCTAAAGATAACTCTCTTAACTGATTTTTTTCTACTGTATAGTATGAGTTTAAATAATTCACACAATTGAATGGCTTATCTGTATAACCTCCAAATATAGTAATCAAGCTATTTTTCTCGATGGGTTCAAATGCTTTAATAAATTTAACAATATTTTCTTTGCTAAAGTTGATTTTAACAAGCGTTTCATATTGCAATGAATCCATCAATTTTGTTTCTTTTAACAATTTTGCAATATACGCATAATCCGGTGCCAGATTATCAAATATAGCCAAAATCACAGCTTCCTCCATATTATAGAGCTTGCCGGTCTTTTGTGATATAATTCTCACCTGCTCATCAAATGCTTTTCCCGTAATATCTTCAAATAACGAACGTGCAATCAAAAAATCAGTTAACGAATCAATGGCAAAGAAATAATAGTGTCTATCGTCATAATCGTACTCACCTATAATCCCTGCTTGTCTTAAAATACGTATAAAGACATCGCCCGATTTAATAACTATAAGCAAATTTTCTTTATCAATTTCTTTAACATCTTGTTCATACATCCATTTAGCTACTCTTTTAATATCTTTCCAGATTTCAATAGGATCTGTGGAGGAAATCTCCCCCTTAAAGGTTTTCTTTATGGAATTTTTTATATAATATTCTAAAATAAAGGTAATTGAGGCTACGCTATTTACCTTTTCCTCTATTAGTTTTTCATCACTGAGTGCTCTGCAAAGCATGTTCAATAATAATGCATTATTCGAAAATAGAATATCTTCATATTTGTAAACATCTGGAACTGACATCTTTAAGAGTTCATTCAATGCAGATTCAAAAGAAACCCCAGGGAAAGCATACTCAGCCTTTGCCATTTCCTTATATCCCTCAAGGATCTGATTATCCATAGCATTTGTTCTGTATGTCAATATAATTCTTATTTTAGAAAGATGAACTAAGTTCCGAAGTACATTCAATAGCTCTATTTGCCCCTTTTCGGACATTTCATTTATTGCATCTACAATAAATACAAAACCTTTCTCACCTACTTCGGCAACTTCGTTGACATCAACATTCTGCAAATTCTTTTCAAATTTTCCATAGATACACAAATGTGGAATACCATTACGTTCAAATTCTTCTTCAAGACATTTAATAAAATAACTTTTTCCTATTCCGCCTTCTCCAGAAATCAAACAAAACTCCTGCTGCCGAATGCATTCTTCTACTCTATATAAATCAAGACCGTACCAATTCGCATTTTTATTATGTATAACATTAATTAATACTTTTATTTCTTGAATAAATTTAGCTCTATCAGTTGCGAAAAAATCAAATTGAGAATAATACTTGTTTAATTCGGCAAGTTCCGTTTTAATATTTTCCTCATTTCGGTCGTGATGTATGAGAGGAAGTTTTCCAATAAGTGCATCAAGGAAATCAGGATTTTCCCATTCCATCGAAAAATCATTTTTACTTATCTGTAACATTCTTTTTCTTTGGTTCTCATTTAATGCTTTATAATCCATTACCCTTGCCTGCCTTTCTTCATATTGTGCAAACTGATTTGAATATATTAATAGATGGTACTTTCTGAAATTAAAGTACCATCTATAGAATATCCTATTCTTTCCGCTGCTCTAACTGTTCCTTTGCATTAGCAATTGCCAACGACAACTTTTTCTCCAATAACTCTTTAGGTGGCATTTTCGTTAAATACTGCCCCACATGTATACTTCCATGATCTAATTCCATTAATTCAATCGTTTCTTGTGATTTTTCTGCACATAAAATTAATGCTACCGGGCTTTCTTCTCCCTCGGCTTTCTCATATTTTTCAAGCCAACGAAGATATAACTCTGTCTGCCCCTTATCTTGAGGTTCAAACTCGCCAAGTTTTAATTCTATCAATACCAATCTCCGCAATGTTCGGTGATAGAACAATAAATCCATATAGTAGTCTTTTCCATCTAAAACGATATGTTTCTGACGTGCCAGAAACGCAAAATCTGAACCCATTTCCAAAATGAATTTTTCCAATTCAGACAAAATAGCATTTTCTAAATCTTTTTCACTATACGTGTCTTTTAAGCCAAGAAAATCTAACACATATGGATCTCTGTAAAACATATCTAATGACATTTTCTTGTCATCTCTTAACTCTGCAATCTCGTTTGCTATCGTTTCCTCCGGTAACTTAGATACAGCAGTCCGTTCATATAACATTGTTTTTTTTCGTTCACGCAAAGTTCTTACTGACCAATTTTCATTTTTACACATAGTAGCATAAAAATCTCTTTTTAATTCATCTTCAATCGGTAACAGTTCTACAAAATGAGACCATGTCAATTGTTGCGACAGTGTCGCCACTTTTTCATATTCAGGAAATTCCTGGTAAAATTTTACCATTTTAAAGACTGATGATTTTTCAAAACCTTTTCCGTATTCAGCCGTTAGTCTCTCACTCAAATCACCAATTATATTTTTTCCATATTCAGCCTTTTTTCCTTGCAAAACTTCATCAGATAACTTCTTTCCTATATTCCAATACAACGAAATAACTGACGTGTTTACTCGCATCATAACTTCATTTTTAGCAGTATAAATCATTGTAGATATATCACTAAAAACACTCTCAACATCTGCGACATTCATTAATTCCTCAGACATTTCATTCTCCTTTCTCAAAAATGGCGACACGTCGCCATTTTTACCACCGGCATCTATACCAAAACACTTTATGCGTGATGAACTGTATAGTAATGTTTTCCATCCAGAAAAACATAATTTGCACCAACACAGTAACTGTTCATTTGATTCATCAACCAATGTGCCGGCAAATCAAATAGCGCAATTAATTCATTCTTACGATATCCATTCTCTATATCTTTTTTGTTGGTGTCTTATGCAATTTAACTTCGGATTGAAAACCAATCTCCCAATCATCAAGATTAAAACCTTTTTGCCACAGTTCATCTTCTGTCAGTCCTATCAACTCACAGAGTTCTTCTTCTGTTTCAAATACCACCAGATTTACCATTTCAAGCCCATTATAGCACACTCTCATGTGTATACTCTTAAAAATACAATGACTCCATTAGCTCTTGTATCTCTTGTTGCTCAATCATTCTCTTCCATTTTCGTATATTCTCTTGTATATACTGTTTATGTTTAAGTAAATCAACACCAGTAAAATAAGGCAGCAGAGACTCATAAAATTTGACTCGTCCTTGCATACAAGGCACCATGCTTCCGGTTCCGCCCCAATGATTAGGTTCTAACGATAACTTAGTAAAGATTTCATAATCTTTATTATACTGAACAAACTTTGCTATAGCCTTTTCACGGATACCTGTACCCAATTCCGACAATGCCTCAAACAAAGCTATCATTTTCTTGTTATCATCATTATATCTCTCTACGGTTTGTAATACCCATTCTTCTTTTCTTTCATTTCTTAAATCTTTTCCCTGCTCATGTACAAGCAAATTTTTAAATTCTTCTTTGGCTCTCCACCTATAATATTCATTCTTTTCTACAACAAAATCAAACAAGTAATCAAATATATTCATATAGTTATCCAATTCCCAGCATGCCATAATTCTATCATGTTCATACAAATATGACCTATCTTCATTTTCATTAATATACTCTGCATATAACTGAACCCAAGAATTATCAACACTTATAAAATACTTAATAAATTCACCATCATAATCTGTGTGCGAATCTAATCTTATTGTACATAAATATACTTCCTTCAATAATTCAATATCATCGGAAAATTTACACATTAACTCTTCCGGTTTCCACACATGGTCATTGAACAACCATTCAAAATACATTCGTACCATGAAATTACTATACTCTTGCTTTTTTAAAATAATTCTAGTAGCTATACAATATATTTTCAGCTCAAATTCAATAAAGTTATCTAAAAATCTTAGATTCCTATATGGGGATGATTTAATTTCTTTATCTCCATCATCTTGAAAAAATTTAATCAACCTTTCTACCCACGAAGAATTAATTTCTTCTTTTGGCAATATTTCAAAAAACTCAAATTGCCATCTGTTTTTTTGAACAAATTCCTTGTTCCATATAAGGTTGTAAACATATTCGCTACCATATTGTGCTATTAAATTCTTTATAAGTGAATAAGGATGTAACTCAATACAATCTCCTTTTTCAACAAACACTTTTGCAAAATGACACAGTTTGTCTTTATCACTTGACAGTTCATCTACAATGATTTCCAAACCGTGGACTATTTCATATTTCTCTCGTTCTAATTCAAATATGATTTGATTGACTTTTTCTACAAGATTGGTTATATCCTCTTCTGTCAAAGACTTAGCATACGTTCTAATTTCAAATTCCCGCTGTTCTTCTGCTTCTTCATAAGACAATTCTGTTTCCCAGCACTTGTCCGAAAATACATTATATATCTTCCACTCCTCGCATTCAAAAACTACATTGAACTCATCTGCGGAATCAATACCATAATGCTTCCATTTCTTTTTTAATTTTTTGCATAAAACACAATATCTTATCTTATTTTTTTCCCACAGTTTATCAACCAACTTCACCATATATTCTTTATCAAATTCGAATACATCTTTTTCTACTTCATCATACCAGCCCTCAGCATATTTCTCCAAAATATTTCTAATATCTTTCTCCCAATATGCCTCTTCACTAAGCAAAATTAGTTCTTTCCAAATGCTACCACGATACTTCTTACACCCTTCGGTTAATATAATGGGTATAGTATACATCGTTATTGTCTTTCCTCTGCCCGATTCTGCCGGTCGGTACAACACCTCTAAAAAATGATTGGAAATTTCCATAAAGAGTTTTGTAATAATAGGACTATTCCTTTTTTTCTTTACTCCTTCTACAATCATATTTACTGTAAAATAATCGTACCTATAAGCATTTTTATCAATGCTGTAATTTGTTTTTATACACTGCATAACCGTATCAATCGCTGATTGCTTCTTTTCTACATATTCACACAATAGATCAACCGCCTCTGGCAAAAGAGTACGGTTACAATAACCGGAAAGCATTTCTATTATTGCATCTTCTGTATGATATTTATCCTTTGAAAAATCTATTTCGTCAATGTTGATTTTATCTGCATCGACCGCCTCTATTCTATCCTTTACAATCAACAAAACTTCTTCAGCTCTAAAGTCGTGAAAATATTTAACAAATTCATAAAATATTTCTCCACCTTCTTCTTTATATATATCCCACACTTTCTCTATTTCTGAAGACAAATAATCATGAACTTCCGACGAACTAAAAATGTTCCACAAAATACTTGTAGCCTTTACGATTCCATTTCTAAAACTTCTAAATCCTATCTCTAATAATTCTGAATACGGCACAATTCGTTTTTTACAAAATGCGTAATATAACATATAATTTCGCAGGCATTGATCAGATATTGTTGCAACTTTATCAAGCTTAATCTCAACAAATTCATCCTCACATAGACAATATATCATTTTCAAAAACAATTCTTGATTCATATTCAATTTATCCAGCAAACTCTCAAGAGGCTTTATATCTGATAGATTGATTGTATGTAGTAATGAAATAACACTTGCTGCTAAGCACAAATCCCTATCTGTAGTAATTTCTGAACTTACCAAAAACTTAGTATAATAGCTTTCATATAACTGCGTTGCATCATTAATTGCAGACAATGATTGTTCTGCTTTTGCTAATCTACCAGCCATATACGCAATTCTCGGATTTCCCTCTGCAATCCGTATAATAGCATCCACATAATCTCCATTGCGAATTTCCATATTAACATTCAAAAATTCTTTTATTTGCTCATCTGTAAAAGGAACCACATTTAATATGTGTGGCTCCGTATATTGGCGAATTTGATTAACAACTCCAGCTGCCGTATAATCTCTTAATGTTGATATGATTTTTATATCATATCCCATATTCTCCATATTTATATATTCCAAAACATATTTTAATCCCACCAATTCATTGGCATCGTCAATCAAGAACAGATACTTTCCTGTTTTATCCATATAGGCAGCAACATCTTCTGATATTGACAAATCCATACTCTTAATGCAAAACACCTTATATTCGAATTTTTTCCCAAAATCTTTGGCTACCTCTAAAGATAATCTTGTCTTTCCTACACCTGCTTTTCCCACCACAACAACTACTTTTTTTTGCAGTAAAAATGACATCATTTCTTCATATTCATCTTTTCTAAATTGAAATGTAGTTGATAGTGGCGCCATCATCTCATTTGAATCATACCTATCAATAAAGTCTCTTTGTTCAAGTATTTGATTTGTATCAATAGACATGCCCAAATGATCTTTGGCTAATATTTTATATTTTCGATATATTTCATCTGCAATCCTATCTATACCATAAATATCAAATAGAATTCCTTTTTGAGCACATATATCTTTAAGTTCCTTATCTTCTCCCGCCGATAAATTTGATGATGTATGACAAAAAATTATTTCCTCAATATCTTTTTCTTGAATTCCTGTCTTTTCCGGATTTAGACATTTTTCTATATCATCTTTCGCCTTTTCAAATAAATTGTCTTTTTGTGTAGTATATGCAACAAAAATATATTTACCATTTTTACTCTTAAAATACGTATCTGGATTTCCTTTTGTTGTCTTCATTGTCCCCGCTTGCATTCCATATGCATGAATCCCTTCATAACCTTTTCGCGCCAATAACGCATCACACAATTCCTGAAACGCTCCCCCTTCAAGGACATTAATTTTTGCTTTTATATCAGTTATTCTAGACATAGGAACCTCCTTACGAAAATAACTTATGAATTTCTTCATCAAGTGCATTCTCTAACTGTATAATGCTCGCCTTTCCTGATGTTTCTCTCATCTTATCATGGATGTTTTTAGATATTTCAGCAATTTTCTGTGCACAGCATTTGTCTTGTCGTATTTCTTAATTGCAATATACTTTAAAACATCAACTCCTCTATTAGTCGAATTTGCATATCCATCAACAACCTCTATAACACTAGGAGAATTAATAATTCCACATACATAATAAGCTTCCATTTCATCATAAACCTCCAGCATAAGAATCTTTGAATCAACAACAATCGGCTTATCTTCCATAAAAAGAGCACCATCCGCATCTGGAACAGAATTTAAATATGAAGAAACTACAATCGCAGACATACTTCCCGTCTGTTCCTTCCATAACACTTTATAAGGAGAATATGTATATGTTCCAACATTGTCCAATCTATAAAACAGCTGTGTTTCTGGATTAAAAAATTTACCATTCTGAATTCTCGTATCTAAGAGTTCGTCATGATAAAATGATAACCACTGAAATGTCTCCGGTGCTTCTCTTGCTAACATCACCTCTGGTATACCAGACTTATAATCGAATCACGAACGCCTTGCTGTTCCACCATTTAGAACCCTAAGTTCTCGTCCACCAGAATCACCTTGATTCTCTTCGCCACTCTGGAATATCTCGTGATCAAAATCTGACAGCAAATGCAATCCGGTGATTTACAATCATAGCACATTCCATTTTTAGAACATGGAGTATCAAGTCCGAATCTCTGTGCATTGATCGGGGCTGCCTCATTTCTAGCCCTGCTCATGGCATCTTCTTCAGATTTTACAACCTTATTCATGCCTACGATTAAAAGCACATTTTTCGGTCCAAAAGCAAATGCTGCCACACGGTTTGCATTTCCATCTATATTAACCATCACGCCATTTTCTGCCAGTGCATTTGTACTTCCTATAAAAAAGTCACAGTCCAGAGCTTTATGAGCAATTTCATTTTTCAGCTCAGGTGTCTGGGCTTCTTCCCTGTCATATACTTCATAATTTCCTTCATGTACAGCATCTAACAATCCAATCTCCTTAGCTGAAGCGGTTCCTCCCCAGCTGATTGAGCTTCCCTCTGGAATCAGCTCCAATGCTTTTTTTAATGCTTCTTCTTTTGTTTTCACGAAATATGCTTCCATATTACGGGATTCCAAATTTTTCACTACCCGGTTAGCTAATACTTCATTTCTCATTTCTCTTACATCCATCTTCGATTGCTCCTTCCTTAACTGATTGCCCCTTGCTTGTTTAACAATGTCTCTACTGCATCCATATCTTGTACGATTGCCTGCTGACGCTCATCGAACAGCAGCCCTTTATTATACCGATAATACTGGTCACAGCCATTTTCTTTAATAAACCACACCGCATAACTGTTGGCATTCAATTCTGTGATCAGCACAACCATTTCCTGACTCTCTCCAAATGCAGCCTCCATAAAGTCAAAAATATGCGTCAGCATCTCTGAAGTCAATTCTATCAGATTTTCACGGTTCTGTACAAGTTCTCCGAACATTTCTTTTACTTGTTCAAACTGTTCTTCACTATTATTTTCCAAAATATTATTCTGGCTTTGTTTTGCAAATTTTTCCAGTGCCGCAATCGCCTTTTTCATTATGATTTCTTCTGTATGATTCAATAATTCTTTTCGTATCTGTTCCTGATAATCGCGTTCTGCCTGATGCCAGATATCTTCTGGGCGCATAGATTCCAGATTTTCTTTATAAATCAATAAATATTCATATACTTTTGAAACATATGCATCTTCCAGGAAACTTTTCTGGAACATTTCACTTGCTTTACCATTTAACAAACTCACTACACTTAAATGCTCGTCAAATGGAGCTGCCTTGATTTTCTGTAACGTTGCGGTATTCCATTTCCCTTCCAGAATATCTTCCACGCCATAATCTTTCCTATATTTATAGAAGAGTTCCAGATAATTTGCAAAATCTTTCGCAATCATTTTATGCTGGATATACTGGGCAATGACATCCCTGTCTATTGTTTTTCCAAGCACTTCGTAAGTCTGTATTAGCTGTGACAAATCTTCCCAGCCTCTTGCTGTAGCAAATGCTTTGCCGTCTACTGTTGTCTCAATCCGGTAAAAATTCTGTTTGCGCAGCTCCAGATATGATATCACTGCCGGATGAATGCCCTGTTTATACGCATATTCTTTCCATACATCCAAATTTGCCTCTACATTGATTTTTTTAATTCGGTCTAATGTAACGATATCAAATTCTCTAACTGACTTGTTGTACTCCGGTGGATTTCCTGCTGCCACAATAATCCAGCCTTGCGGAATTTTCTGATTTCCAAATGTTTTTCCTTGTAAAAATTGAAGCATTGTTGGTGCCAGTGTTTCTGACACACAGTTAATCTCATCAATGAACAGAATTCCTTCTTCGATTCCCGTCTGTTCGATTTTCTCATACACTGACGCAATAATTTCGCTCATCGTATATTCTGTTACCGAATACGTCTGTCCGCCATATATTTTTTCTTTAATAAATGGTAATCCAACTGCACTTTGTCTTGTATGGTGCGTAATTGTATATGCAACCAGACCAATTTTACATTCCTTTGCAATTTGTTCCATGATCTGTGTTTTACCAATCCCCGGAGGCCCCATCAGAAGTACCGGTCTTTGGCGGATAGCCGGAATCCGATATGCTCCAAACTCATCCTTCGCCAAATACGCCTCTATAGAATCTTTGATTTCCTGTTTCGCACGCTTTATATCCATTTTATGTTCCCTTCTATACTTCCTCTTACTTTATTTCTATCAAATCAGCCAATGTAACTGCCGATACGATAGAAATCTATCCTAATTCATCCTCACTTAATATTAGTTTGATTGCCCACACAGGAACATCTACGTCTGTATAATCTTCCTGCATAAAAACAAATGCTGTTTTAAATGGCGGCATTCTATTTGGATAAATGCCGTACCCATCTGTAAAATATATCAATCCACGCAAGTCATGAAACTCTTTTTCTCTGACCAGCTGCTCCACATATTCAAATGCCGGACGAAAGTCTGTCCCTCCTTGACCATACAATTCCATATGTTCCATGTATTCTTTTAAGTCCTCTTCACTTGTAATCTTACAGTCAGAATGCACCTGCTCATCACACTGAATAATATGCACATTTATTTTCTTAAAAAAACTTTCATTTTCCTTTAGAACGCTATAAGTCTCCTCCAGAAATTTTTGTACCAGTTCACCGGAGCACGACATGGAAGTATCTATAACAATCGCAAACTCTTCTATTTTCTTTACTTCTTTTGTTTCCTGTGGTTCTATCAAAGGCATATTTCCATATAATGATAATCCATAACTATAAAAATTATAATCGAAAGAATCCGGGTCGATTCCCATTTCTTCCCTGAACACAGAAAACTTTCTAAGGAATGATTTATAGTCATGACGTTCTCTATTCTCAATTTTTATCTGTCCAATGAAATCACCATTTTCTTGTGATGCTTCTTTCGAAAATGTCTCCAAATCTGTTTCCATTTGTTCATTGATGTCCTGCCACTTCTGATTCAATATTGGATCTGGCTGTTGGTTTGGTTTCTGACTCTCCCAATATCGATGATCGTCCACATAAAATTCCTGTTCCAGCTTCTCCAGTTCCTTTTCTCCGAGATTCCAGCTTTGCAGAATCTTAAAAGTGCGTTCCGCATTCAGCACTTTTCCATTTGCCTCCTGCTCCAACCGCCTATATGTTTCACGCCGCAGCAAACTCTTAGAAGACCTCACCGACCTGTGATAATTGGCGTCCACCAGATGTTCTACCGCAATATCACAGCTTAGCTCCCACACATTTCCATTTACAGGTTTCACGATATGACGGAAAATGCAATGATATACCATATGCAAATATCCCCGATTAACCTGAATTCGATTTCTTCGATACATTCCACCCAATAATTGTGGATGATAAAAGATACTTCTTCCATCCGTTCCAAATGGTGCAATCTCCGTATTCATCTGATAATCAAAACTGCTTAAAGCCACATCCAAAAAACGCATACCGAAATATAATTCTGCACGGGATGCATTCAAAATTTGTGTCCCGATCCGTTCCAATTGTTCAGCAAGTTCACTGGTCGCATCCAGCGTTCCTAAGCCTTGATTGTCCATCTGCATCCCCTCCTCTTTTATAATTCAAACGTTTTCTTCTTCCGCTCCGGATACAAGCTCTGTTTTTCGTTCATAAGAAAGCTTAATGTTTCTTCCCTTTTCTTTTCAGAGGCTTCCATAATAGCTATGTCCAACATCTCCCGGCTCCAAAGACTTTGTTTACTCAAAAATTGCAATCGTTCCATCGTATCTTGCTCCACTAAAACCTTTGACCACTGTGCAAAATGTTCCAACATATACTCTTTATACTCATCTTTGTTTTTATCTGTCAAATCATACGGATATTCTAACCTGTTAAACACCATATCGACCAATACTTCTTGTTTATCCTGTGCTTTTGCCAAAACAAACAACTCATCATATTTTCGATAATCCATTTCCTTATTATAGAAACACTGTCGATAATTATTGCCCGTTCCATGGTGTTGTGTAAACAAAATTCTTGCCGGTGTATTTTCCACCGCTTCCTCATAATGTTCCGGGAATACTAACCTTGCCTCTTTCCCTGCTTCTTCATATATAAAAGTAACATCTATCCGCTGCCACAAATCTCCAAGAATCTCTTTCACACAAGATTTCTCTCCCCGCTTCATATGCACTTTCAACCCGCTCAATTTGCCACATCCGGTAAATGCTCCACTACCTATACTCATTAATGTATTGGAAAATTCCAGATATCGCAATTCCTTACAGCCATAAAAAATATAATTACCGATTTCTTCAACGGTCTCCGGAAAGATGACTTTCTCTACGTCTACTCCCGCAAGCAATTTATTATTTTCTTCCAGCAGAAGACCTTCTTCACTTTCATACGTGAGTACATCCTCATCTTCCTGTGATTTTCTCGCTGAAAATGTGTATGCAGCTACTTTTTTTACCGGATATCCGTCAATTTGCGCCGGAAGCGTTACGCAGGAATCCACTCCATAGCAACGTACAATTTCTATATAATCTTTTTGAATTCGATACTCTATTTTCATACTTTTACACCCTCGAAATTTTTCACTTTTCTTATTATAGCATAAAATTTTTTTCTTTTTCTGCACTTTTATCCGTACGATTTTATTTTGCGTTGACAAATAGATATCCTCGCGTTACAATTCGGTTGGTATATGGAAAAAATTACTGTTCACATGGCATTTTATAAACAGTAATTAAAAGGATTTTCTTTTGAATTCTTATAGGTAACATAAGCGAATTTCAGGAGGATTCATATGAATGTAAGTAAGCTAAAACACTTTACTTTACTGACTGTCAGCACACTCATTATGGCAGTTGGAACTTATTTTTTCAAATTTACAAACAATTTTACTTTTGGTGGTATCACCGGTCTTGCCGTACTTGTTGCCAAAACCGGGAAAATATCCGCCAGTGATTTTTCATTTATCATGAATATGCTGTTGCTGTTACTTGGATTTTTTGTACTGGGTAAAAAATTTGCAGCAAAAACTGCCTACTGCAGTATTCTGCTTTCTGTTACACTTTCTGTCTTAGAACGTGTCTGTCCGATGCCCCATCCTCTGACAGACCAGACGATGTTGGAACTTTGCTTTGCAATCGCACTCCCTGCACTTGGCTCTGCCATTCTTTTTAATATCGGCTCATCAAGTGGCGGGACGGATATCATTGCTATGATTATTAAAAAATACAGCAGTTTCGATATCGGAAGGGCATTGCTCGTATCCGACATTCTGATTACAGTTGCCGGATGCTTTGTATTTGACATCAAGACCGGACTGTACTCCTTCCTCGGACTTGCCGTTCGTTCTTTCATGATCGACAACTTTATTGAAAGCTTTAATCTTTCGAAATATTTTAACGTTGTATGCGATGATCCACAACCAATCTGTGATTTCATTGTAAATGAACTGAACCGCAGCGCAACTGTTGTAGATGCCCAGGGTGCATTTACCGGAAACGAAAAATATATTATCTTCACTGCGCTCAACCGCCCTCAGGCAATCAAGCTTCGTAACTATATCAAGGAGAATCAGCCAACAGCCTTTATCTTGATATCGAATACAAGCGAAATTATCGGTAAGGGATTTCATAGTGTGTAAAGAAATAAAAAACCACCCCGGCTCAACTTAAATTTGAGTCGGGGCGATTCTCTTCTGCCTATTTAAATACTTGCTATGCCAGTACCCTTTTCTTACTACCAGTACGCCGGTACCAGATTAACTCCCTGAATCGGTACTTTATACGCCGTTTTTGTCATCGGGAATATACGATAATATATATTTCCTATTTTCAGCAATGTCTCACTGCCTATTCTTACTTCTTCTACTGTAAATCCTTTTTTACTCAGATATTCTACAGCTGCAGCCCTTCTGTCTGCTACATTTGTCCCCCAAATAACCATATCTATAAATACAGATTTCCTTCTGTCAAGATAAGGGAACGCAAGATTTACACCTTCTAAATATGGATTCTTGAACAATTTACTCTTTGTCTTTACAAAACGATTCATAGCTCCTTCGAAAATACTATGGAACTCTGCTTCCCATAGTGTACGATACTGCTCATCCTGCGCGGCAGCCTCTGTCATACGCTCTTCTACACGACTCTGCTCTGATACAGAAAACAGATCATGAATACAACCACTCTCACGAAGAAGCCATAATAAGACTGCATATTCCAGACTAATTGGACCATCCTCTAAAATCTCTGCTCGAAGGCTTTCTCTTATTCTAACATAACTTATCTCATCACTAAGATATGCCTTCAGCTCAATACCTGATGTATCATAATCCATATCACATCCCAGAAGATCCGGAACTTCCTTTAAAAGTTCTTCCGCTTTCAAAGCATTTACCACTTCTTGCTCAATCTGAGATGCTTCTTTTTTCTTCAAACTCTTTGCTATCTGCACTGCTTTCTGTAATGCTGCAGAAAATTCTAAAAATGAACTTGTATCTACTTTCCCCAGCTCTGTTTCCAACACCTGTGCCGCAGCAACCGCACGCAGCACCGCATTTTTTGCCACGCTTGGATGAAGACTCTCCTGTCCGTTTAACGCAAGTAACGCATATTGTTGAGATAATATAAGCTCTTTCATAACATTCTTCCTCTCTTTCACTTATCTGCGGAATTTTACTTACTACTTAGAATATGCAGTATAATACGTTACTTGTCAATTATTACCATTACCTCAAAGTTTCCATTTTTTAAGATTCCCCTTGCAATTTCATACATATAGATGCATAATATCACTAGACAACAATTTTATATTGTCACTGGGGAGCTGGCGAAAACTGGCTGAGAGGAAGCGTAATTCCGTTTCGACCCACTTAAACCTGATTTGGATAATGCCAACGGAGGGAATGTATACCATGTAATTGATTGAGATGCCCTCGCATCTCATTTCTTTTATTTCGGACAGCTGGTAGGATCTTCACTCAGGTGAGGATCCTTTTTTCATCTCAATTTTTTTCAAAATGATAAAAGCATTTCCGAGGGAAAAGAAAAGGAGACTCAGATTATGAATGAAACAAATAAAACAAAAAAATTAGCACTTGCCGGAGTTCTTACTGCACTTGCAGTTGTAGGAAGTTTTTTGAGTGTTCCGGTTGCCGGAAGTAAATGTGCTCCGGTTCAGCATATGGTCAATATTCTTGCCGCTGTTACACTTGGCCCTGGTTGGGGAGTTGGCATTGCTTTCTGCGCAAGCCTGCTTCGTAATATACTTGGTCTTGGGAGCCTTATGGCATTCCCTGGAAGTATGGTCGGTGCATTGTGCTGTGGACTGGTTTACAAAAAATGTAAAGTCTTAAGCCTGACTTGTCTTGCTGAAGCTATCGGTACCGGTATTCTTGGTGGTATCGCAGCTTATCCTGTTGCCCGTTTTCTTATGGGTGCTGCACCTGCAGGACTGTTCGTTTATGTAATACCATTCCTTATTTCTACTGTAGCTGGAAGTATTCTTGCATTTATCCTGATTTCAATCCTTCAGAAAAGCGGAGTGATGTCACAGCTCACTGCAGCATAATTTTTTTGTTTAACCAAAAAGCGATACATTGGGGACACCACCTTGTACCGCTATAAAAAAGCAAATCGCTTTATGATTTTGTATATCATCAGATTGCTCTGATGTAGGCGTTGGCAAAAATATTTCATATTCATAGAGAAATATTTTCTCTTATTTCTTCTATGCTCATTCACTGGACGTGTTGGTTTTTCGATGAATGGTCTGTATCACTACAGACTTTCATCTTTCATGTACGCTGTCCGTATTTTGCTGACGCCATAATATAATTTATTTCTTTTATTAAAATGATTGGAGGCAAAATAACATGAGAAACTACACAACCCAGATGGATGCAGCCCGCAAGGGAATTGTCACTCCTGAAATCAAACTTGTTGCTGAAAAAGAGCATATGGATGTTGATAAACTTATGACACTTGTTGCTGAAGGTAAGGTTGCCATTTGTGCAAATAAAAACCATACTTGCTTAAGCGCTGAGGGTGTCGGAAGTATGCTCCGCACAAAAATCAATGTCAATCTTGGTGTATCACGTGACTGTAAAGATTACGATGTAGAAATGCAAAAAGTAATGAGCGCGGTAAACTTAGGTGCCGAAGCAATCATGGATCTTTCAAGCCATGGAAATACTCAGCCTTTCCGTCGCAAACTGACAAGCGAATGTCCTGTTATGATCGGAACTGTTCCTGTTTATGACAGTGTTATCCACTATCAGCGTGACCTCGCAACACTTACAGCTCATGATTTTATCGATGTTATCCGTATGCACGCAGAAGATGGTGTTGATTTCGTCACACTTCACTGTGGAATTACAAGAAAAACAATCGAGCAGATTAAAAAACATAAAAGAAAAATGAATATCGTAAGCCGTGGCGGAAGCCTTGTATTTGCATGGATGAGTATGACAGGCGAAGAGAACCCATTCTATGAATACTATGATGAAATTCTTGATATCTGCGAAGAGTATGATGTAACAATTTCTCTTGGCGACGCCTGCCGTCCTGGATGTCTTGCAGATGCAACAGATGTATGCCAGATTGAAGAACTTGTTCGTTTGGGAGAACTTACAAAACGTGCCTGGGATCACAACGTACAGGTTATGGTAGAAGGTCCTGGACATGTGCCGCTTGATCAGGTTGCAGCCAATATGAAAGTACAGCAGAGCATCTGTATGGGAGCTCCTTTCTATGTACTTGGACCTCTTGTAACAGACATTGCTCCTGGTTATGACCACATCACAGCTGCCATCGGTGGTGCTGTAGCTGCTATGAGTGGTGCTGCATTCCTCTGCTATGTAACTCCTGCAGAGCACCTTGCACTTCCAAATGTAGAAGATACAAAGCAGGGAATCATTGCTTCTAAGATTGCAGCTCATGCAGCCGATATTGCAAAAGGAATTCCAGGCGCACGTGATATTGATGACAAGATGGCTGATGCCCGTCGCGTTCTCGACTGGGATGCTCAGTACGCATGTGCTTTAGATCCGGAAACTGCCAAAGCGATCCGCGACAGCAGAAAACCGGAAGACGACCACAGCGATACTTGTAGTATGTGCGGTAAATTCTGTGCTGTCAGAAGTATGAATAAAGCACTGGCTGGGGAGTATATTGATATACTGTAAAACCAAACATGTCGTAAATAAGTAGCCTGTTGGTTACTTATTTACGACATATTTTTATTTCTGGCAATTTACTTTACCACATTGTACGCAAAACATCTACCCTCTGAAATTTCTAAAAATTTCATTTCATCGTAAGTCTCCATATGATGATGTGTCAGAATCGCTTTGATATTCATCCTGATCAAATACGATTTTCTCTCCGCGGATCAAACAGATGTATCCGATCTTCTTGAAATGTATATCTGACATGGTCTCCTTTTCTTATTTTTGACTCTGCCTTTGTGCGTATTGCCCTGCTCTCTCCATTATAGTCAAAATAAAGATACGCTTCTGCTCCAAGCATTTCATAAACATTTATTTTCGCTTCTAGGCCTTCTTCAGATTCATCTGGCAACACAATCATATCTTCTGGTCGAATCCCAACAATCACCTCTTCGCCCATGTACCCTTTTTCATAAATTCGTTTTTCCAGTTCCTCCGATACATGAAATGTCTGTCCTTCTACTCTAACAACTGCATGTTTTTCTTCATCAATCCCACATTTTCCATGAAAGAAATTCATTTGAGGTACTCCAATAAAGCTTGCCACAAATAGATTAGCCGGTTCATTATACAATTCTTCCGGTGTTGCTATCTGCTGAATTTCTCCAGCTTTCATAACAACAATTTTAGTCCCTAATGTCATTGCTTCCGTCTGATCATGCGTCACATAAATAAATGTTGTATCCAGTTGTCTGTATAATTTCATTATCTCTACACGCATTTGGTTTCTAAGCTTTGCATCTAGATTAGACAATGGTTCATCCATAAGAAATGCCTTCGGATGACGAACAATTGCACGTCCCATTGCAACTCGTTGTTTTTGCCCACCTGATAGTTCTGCCGGTTTACGATCCAGCACCTGCGATAAACCAAGTGTTTGAGCAACCTCTTCTACTTTCTTTCTTCTGTCCTTTTTCGAAACACCCTTTAAGCGCATACTATAAGCCATATTTTCTGCAACTGTCATATGCGGATATAATGCATAGTTTTGAAATACCATGGCAATGTCTCTGTCGCAAGACAAAACATGATTCATCTGTTTTCCATCAATAAAAAGTTCTCCCTGCGAAATTTCTTCAAGTCCTGCAATCATTCGAAGTGTTGTAGACTTTCCACATCCGGACGGTCCGACAAAAATCACAAATTCTTTATCTTCAATCTGAAGATTAAAATCACTGACTGCTGTCACTCCATCATCATATTTTTTATATACATGTTTTAACTGAATTTCTGCCACAGTATTTCCTCCTTAACTGTTTCTATTGTTCAACTTTTTATTCTGCAACGATTCTGCTTTTTCTATCGTGTTCAACAATATCGGAATCTCTCCCACCGATCTTAAAATATAATCCGGATACTCTTTAAAATCTTGTTTACTGCTTACTCCACTTAACACCGCTACCGAAATGCCTCCACATCTCTCGGCAAATACGATGTCATTAAATGTATCTCCTACAATCATAATTTCATCTGAATGAAGATGATATTGCTTTTCAAATTCCTGAAACATATCCGTCTCTGGTTTGGGTTTCTTCTCCCCATCATCTGCACCTATATAATCAAAATATTCTATAATATTGAGTTTTCTCAAACAACTTTCTGCCGAAGCAATCGTATCTGCTGTTGCAAGTCCTATCTTAATTTGTCTGGCTTTCAGCTCTTTCATTAACCGCTGCAAATTGGCTGTTTCTTTATAAACAGCTTTGTCACTCTGCGCATATTCACTAAACAAACGTTCTAATTGTTCTCTTATCTGTTGTTTCTCAATTTGAATTTCTTTTCTATTTAATGCAATACAGATATCCTCTGCTATATCAGAATATGGCTTATATGCAAGAGCTCCCGTCGGATCCACATGCCCTTTCTTAACTCCTATCGTTTCAAGAATGTAGTTTTCCAAATCTTCTGAAAGAGAATTTTCCTCCATCATTCTCGGAATTGCCCATTTTGCTGCTCCAAGCCACAATTCAAAAAAATCAATTAATGTCCCGTCTTTATCAAATAAGATTCCTTTAACCATGAATCATTTCCCTTTTTATCTTAATTTTTTATTAGATTCATTCAGTTTATCCGCAATTTCACCAAACGTTTTGCATGTTGGTTCTTTATGCCCCTTATATACAGGATTGACATACCCTAACAACTCTCCGCTTTGATTTCTGATTTCTAATCGAATCCATTGCCATTCTCTGTGATTCAATACAATATGTTCCTCAATTTCATAAGATCCATCTGTATTCTTTTTCACGGATAACTCTGCTTTCATTCCATTATTTATCAAATAAATCTTTGGCTTTTCTTTTGCTTCTCTGATTACTGCGTTATAAACAATTTCCTTTGCTTCTCCAAGATTATCTCCCGGAAGATATGGTTTTCCATCCGCCATAATATAAGGTTCCACCTGAATAAATCTTGTCACACAGATATGTCCTTTTTTCACGTTTTTTATCAGATTTTTCGGAGTCAGTTTTTTACAGAACACATATGTTCCCGGGTCTCCCGCAATAGATGGAAGCGTTGCCCCTTCATAACGTTCTTCAATCAAATTATGTGAATCACTTCCACCCACACCATAAATACGATATCCATCATTCCATAATTCATCAAGAAAATGCACAGCCTTATCATTTGCCTGTGCTGCATCCGGGTATGTTGGATCATTAATAATCTCCAGACAATCTACTCCATCCAGCACTGTTTCTTCATATCTCCAACTCCAGATTGTGAGAAATGGATGGTTTATGCTGGTAAGCCAGCCCTTTTCTTTTGCTTCACGGATTATTTCATTTACATAACCTGATACTCTGCCTTTATTTCCATTTTCGGCAACAATATCTAAAATACGTTCAGGAAATTCTGTTATGCCAAAAAGATTCATATGACCAAAATCGGTTGTTATTTCTACCCCAGGAAGAATGCATAGAGAAGTATTACACCAACCGGTATGGATCAGATTATGTTCTGTCGGCACATAAAAATCCATATTCATATCTTCTGCTTTCTTCATTGCATTTGTAATGGTTTCTTTTCCATCTGACAAATGTGTATGTGTATGAAAATCTCCTTTATACCATCTGGTTTCCTCATTATAGACTTTCTGCCAATCATAAAGTTCCGCTGAAATATGTAGTCCTTCTTTTACCCAGCAGTTCCCAAGAATAGGATCTGATATTTTTTCCTGTATAATTTCTTTTCCCGCTGTTGTTTCTAAATCTTTTTCACATACTTCTGTTATTGTAAGACACAGGTTTTCTACATTTTCTCCTAAGACCTGTGCAACGTATTCTGTAAATATTCCAATCCCGATTTGCCATGCTCCTGCCTGAATGTTTCCCGGTACACCGCCTATAGATGTTTCTTTTGTTGTCAGACCAATTCCCAACTTCTGTTCTCCATGTCCAAGGAGTTTCTGAAGTCTGATCGTTCCTTCTGGATCTTTTACCAGGATAAATGCCATGCACCGACATATTTCCGGCATATCAGCCTGTATTAACAGCCCAGACGTCATACTGGGAATCTCTATAGATTCCCAGTGAAGCTGCTCCGTCTGATAACTGATTTCATACTTTATTTTTTTACTCATTCTCTTGTTCTCCGACAAATTCTGCCTCTTATTTTGCTACTGCATCCAAAGCTTCCTGTGCTGTCTTCTGAGCTTCATCAAGTGCCTCCTGTGCAGATACATTTTCAAGCTCTACTTTATCTGCTGCAACTTTTAATGCATCAATGATTTTTCCTCCCGTTGGATCGATCAATGCAGATGTGCCATGTTTTGCCTGTGAAAATGGTACAAGTGCCTGTGGATTTTTATCTGTATAATCTTTATATTCCTGAACTTCCTGTGTGGATTCACGTACCGGAATATATCCTGTATTCATTGACCACTGTGCCTGACTCTCTGCTGATGTAAAATACTTCATAAATTCAAACGCACCCTGTTTTTCTTCTTCAGATGACTGCTCAAGCATGACTAATTGAAGTGCATCTGCTGTTGGTGCTGAAGAATTGTCATTGAATCCCGGCTGTTCCATTGCCTGCACAATTGAAAAATCAAGATCTGCCTGATCTCCTGAAGAACCTGTATATCCACCGGCTTTATTTTGGAGCACATCGTCAATTGTCGTATACCAGTACTCCCATCCCTGTCCGCCAGAGTTTACTTTCATAATTTTGTCATCATGAATCCATGTACGGAAGCTCTCCCACACTTCAACCCATTCCTTAGAATTAATGAGACAGGTTTTTCCGTCTTCACTGAGAAGTGAAGCCCCATTACTTAAGGATGCGTCTACCAGATTTGCATATCCCCACATTGGTTCCCAACCGATAAAGGATCCATCCGCCTTTGTCATCTTCTTCGCTGCTTCCGCAAGATCCTGCCATGTTTCGATACTTTCCGGATCAATTCCTGCATTTTTAAATGCTTCTACATTGTAATATAACACCTGCGTTGTTCCATAAGCCGGCAAAGCAAATAATTTTCCATTTTCATCCTGACCCTGATCATAAAATACCGGAAGGAAATCATCCGCATTAAAATCTGTGTCCGCTTCTACATAACTGCTCAGATCTGCGATCAGATTTTTTTCAGAAAGATTTCTTGATTTATCAACATCCAACAGTGCCATATCCGGTGCATTGTTTCCGGCAATACCAGCCTGAAGTTTTTCATAAGTCTCTGTATAATCTGCCTGAGTGGTTGTCTTTATCTCATATTTATCCTGTGATTCATTGAACTCATCTACAATATCCTGTACCACATTTACCGCTGTCTTTCCTCCGGAATACCAGAAATCAACCTCAACTTTTCCGTCTGAATTCTTTGTAGCTTCTGCATTTTTTGATGTTCCACATCCTGAAACAAGTGAAACTCCCATTGCACAAAGTAACAGTATTGATACAACTTTCTTTTTCATAATTATCTCCTTTTAATTCTTCTTTCTTCTTTTTTTCTTTTCTATAGTAAGAGGGTACTTTAACCCTTCATACCCGTGTCTCCACCGATTCCATTAATAAACCACTTTTGCGTAAATGCAAACATGATCAACAGTGGTAACACAATCAGTGCACTTCCTGCCATAACAAGAGGCCATTCTGTACCATAGGCACCACCTTCAATAAAGAACTTTCTCAAGCCTTGTGAAACCATCATTTTCGAATCATCATCTGTAATTAACGATGGCCACATATAATTGTTATAACAACTAATGAAACTCATCAATCCAAATGTTATAAATGAGGACTTTGTCATTGGGCAAACGACTTTCCACAAGATCTTCCAATGATTTGCTCCATCGATCCGCGCTGCCTCGATCAATCCTGTCGGTACCTGCATAAAAGCAGTCCGCAATAGAAATATTCCAAAAATGCTGACACAGTTTGAAACGATCAAGCCCGTAAATGTATTCAACAGATTCATTTTTGACAAAATGATATAGCTTGGAATATATGTTGCGGCTGTTGGAAGCATATATGTTCCCATAACAACCATAAACAATATCTTTCTGCCTTTAAATTTCATAAATACGAGTGCATAGGTTATCATTGCCCCCGTTACCAATTGAATTGCAATTGTAACTACCGATATAAATAAACTGTTTCCCACATATTTCAAAAGTGGTGATTCAAATATTACCTGATAAAAATTGTGCCACTGAAATGTCTCCGGGAAAAAAGCACTGACATCCATAATTTCCTGTTTTGTTTTCAAAGCACTTAAAAGCATCCATATAAACGGAAATACCGTGAACAAGCTAAATATAAATAATATAATTGCCTTTCCTGTTCTACACAGCCCCTGCTGTATTTTTATTCCCATAAAAACTCCTTTCCTGTAACTGTTCTTCTCCAGACTGCATCATCAATAATGCACCCATTTTTTTGATGCAGTAAACTGCACTGCTGATAAAAGAACTGTTATGATAACCATGATTACTGCCACCGCAGTTGCCTGTCCCATGTTAAACTCCTGGAAACCAAGCTGGTAATACATATACAACAATGTTCTTGTACTTCCGGATGGTCCTCCCTGAGTCAGAATCTGAATCTGATCATATGCTTGAAGAGATGTTACCATTGTAATAATCACCAGAAAAAATGTAGTCGGTGAAATACATGGAATTGTTACATCCCGAAATCTCTGCCATCCTTTTGCCCCATCCAGACCACTTGCTTCATAAAGCTCTTTTGGAACTTTCTCAAGTGCTGAAAGATAAAAGATCATTGCATATCCAAGGCTTTTCCAAACGGTTACGATAATTACTGCCAGCATAGCTGTCTGAGAACTTTTAATCCATTGAAGTTCCGGAAGATGAAAAAATCTCAGCACCGTATTCGCTATTCCGGTTCCCGGATCATAAATCCAGGTCCACACGATTGATATTGCAACAGTCGGTGTGATCCACGGTGAAAATAAAATAAATTTTACAATTCCATTTCCCTTAAAAGATTTCTGAAGCAACAAAGCCAGAAGCAATCCTAAAACAATAGTTGGAATTAATGTTCCCAAAGTAAACACAAGTGTATTGACTAATGCACTATAAAATCGAGCATCATGAAACAAAGTTTTAAAATTTTCTAAAAAGACAAAATTATAAGTCGGCGACATATAATCCCAATCTGTCATACTGATATAAAAAGATCTTAAAATAGGATAGATCCAGAAAACAATCAATGGAATTAGTGCAGGAAGTACAAACAACCATACACTACCTATCCGTTTCAATTTTATTTTATCCTTCATAAATTACCTTCCTCTCGTATCTTTTTACTTTCTACTGTTTTCATTTCAAATAAAAGGAATAACAGATTCATCACAACTGCAGTTGCCGGAAGTGATAGCCAGATTCCTTTTATTCCCAGCCACATTGGAAGTAAAAACAGTAGTATCGGTGAGATTACCATGCTTTCTATATATGCCAGACTGGTTGCCTCTCTGGTATGCATTGTCGCATTCAGTGATGATAAATTAAATCTTGCAACTCCTATCAATACAAATGCACATGCGCTGATCTGCATCCCTCTTCCAAAATAACTTTCCGCTTTTTCAGATAGTCCAAAACCTTTTGCTAAGTATGTACTTGTTGCAATTGCTCCGATTGTTGCACATATTCCCAAAAATATTGCTGACAAATACGCAATTTTTTTAATCTGTCGTACTTCTTTTTTTCTTCCGGCTCCATTGTAATAACTCATCAAAGGCTGTACGCCATCTCCAATTCCTGTCAGCAAATATTGAACAGGGAAAACAATATATGAGATAACTGCATAACAGGCAACTGCCGCGTCTCCACCATATCTAAGACATTGAATATTGGTAAAAATCAATGTAATTGTAGGTGCCAGAGATATTCCAAATGCTGTAATTCCTATCCGTATCGTTTCAAAAATAATTCCTTTTTCCAAGTAAATATGAATCTTTGTTTTTTCCCTCAAAACAATTACACTAATAACAAGCACCAACATCTGTGCAATCACTGTTCCAACTGCAGCACCTCGGATTCCCATTCCATACTCAAACATTAACAAATAATTTACCCCAATATTGGTAAAAAATCCTGTAATCATACACAGCATAGCTTCCACTGCGAATCCCTGGTTTCTCAGAATCGGAAGGATTCCCGTGCCCGCCACTTGAAAGATTGCACCTGCCGTAATTACTTTTGTATATCCTTCTGCCTGTTCAAATACGCTGCCTTTTGCACCTAATACTGTAAGAACAGAGGTTTCTGTAAAAGCAAACAAAATCATGATTAGAATTCCCATGATCATTAAGCATGTTATTGTATTGTCAAGAATTTTCTGACAAGAATTCACATCGCCTCGACCTTTATAATTGGAATATAGAACACTTCCTCCGGTTCCAATTCCAATTCCAAGAGCTGTAATCACAGCCGGCACAGGCCATGCAATATTAATTGCCGCAAGTCCTGTATCTCCTGTTGCCTTCCCGATAAAAATCCCATCTACTACGCTGTATAACCCCGACATGGTATATGACAAGATTGTTGGGAAAGCATCTTTATATACTTTCCTGAACATATGAAATTTTTCCTTTCTATCGTCCAAACATGCAGTCATGTTCAACGGACATTTGGAATCCTAACAAAGGTTTTTAAAAAAATCTTCAAAAAAAAGTTAAGGAATTGTAAAGCCATTTTATGTAAAAAGAAGAGAACTCGGAGCAAAACTCCGCATTCTCTTCTTGTTGTTCTTTGCCTATATTTAATTAATTTTACGTATAATATCCGCTTTTACAAATCCGTCTTTCTCAATGAACAATATCTTCCTTGAATTCACTTGCGGATTTTGTGAGCATTTTTCCAAATTTTTCTCTGTCGCTATCTAATATTGCAGCACATAACGCATCAACAAACGCTATTTGTGAAATTCTTGATGATATCCATTGACTCACTTCACTTGTATGTCTGACCGGTGTCATAAAAACATAGTCTGCTCCCTTTGCCAGATCTGACTCCTCTTCGCCCGTCACTGCTATTGTCACAGCGCCTGCCATTCTTGCCGAATCCAACGCCTCTATCACAGCTTTTGTCGAGCCCGAGCTTGAGAATCCAATTGCTACATCTTTTACTCCAAGATGACCCGCGCTGATTTTCTGAAAAAAGAGGTCCGAATAGTTTCTGCTCGCAAGTCCCAGATGAAGTAATCTCCCCGATAACTCTGCTGCAGCATTTGCCGAATTATCTGTCCCATATACATCAATCAACTTTGCTTTTTTAATGATTTTTACCACTTCTTCCAATTTTGATATATCCAAACCGATTGCCATATCTTCAATCATAGCTATATCATTCTCTATTACATGATAGACCGATGCATACTTTTTTATCCTTACCGATTCCGCTTTTGTCTCATACCTTTTTACCTCTCTTCTTTTTACATCTGTACTTCCTTTTTCCATCCATACAGATTTTTGGAAATCTGACCATCCACTATATCCAAGAGCATTAAGCATTCGTAATACGGTTGCCTGTCCTACTTTTGCTTTATCTGCACATTCCTTCAAAGTCATTGCCCCTGCTTTTTCCTCATCTCTCAGAAACATATCCGCAACTTTTTTCTGATTTTTACTCAAATTAGGATAATAAATTTTCAAATCATCCTGCCACATAACTTTCCTCCGTTTTGTTTCGGAGTATTGCTCCGCTTTTTTCTTTTATTTTTTTATTTACAACTTTCTCATTATAAAAAATATTTTGAAAAAAATATGGTGTTTTACAAAAGTTTAACATGAAATCTCACCAAATAACTATAGAAAAACAGAGGTGTTGCTCTGTAGATTGCGCTTTCTCCTTCTTTTACCATTGTTCAGCCAATAAGAAATCCACCAGATGGACAATTCTTATTCCATTTTCAATTCCTGTATCCATTTCATTCAACGTAACAACATATTTCGGATAGTGATCATTTATTACCATAAGATTTCCCACTTCACGGTCTGAATTCTGCGGAATCTGTACACATACCTGAACGTAGATTTTTTCTTCTCTTCGAACCGCCACAAAATCAATCTCTTTTGTCTCATTCTTCCCTACGAACACCTCATATCCTCGGCGTTTCAATTCAAGAAAAACAATATTTTCTATTGAGCTATCCAACATTTTTCTGTTATATCCAAGCAGTGCATACTTTAATGAAACATCGGAAAGATAATATTTTTCCTGAGTTTTTAAAATATTTTTTCCCTGCAAATCATAACGCGCACAAGGATATATGATAAATGCCTGTTCCAACCATCGTAGATAATTGTAAATACTTTCTACTGAAACTTTCCGATGTTCGCTTTTCAAAAAATTAGAAATAGAATTTGCTGAAAATGTTTTTCCTACATTTTCAATAATATATTTTACCACCCGGTCAAATAAATCCTGTTTATTAATTCGATGACGCTTGACTATATCACGAGAAACAACTGTATAATAAATTCCATTTACAATCTGATATACCTGCTGTGGCTCATATTCTCCAAGCGCAATAATTGGGAAACCACCAAAACGGATATATTCTTCCAATAATTCTGTCTTTGACTTTCTGCTATCCTCTTTGAAATCCATATACTCCCGAAATGACAAGGTGAAAACCGGAATCTGAATATAACGTCCTGTCAGATACGTTGATATTTCACTGGACATCAGTTTCGAATTTGAACCAGTGATATAAATATCCGCTTTTCCACATTCCAACAGATTATTGACTGCTCTCTCCCAGTCCGGTACTTCCTGAATCTCATCCAGCAACAGATAGCAATGTTTTTTATCTCCAATTGCTTCTATTAATTCATCATACATCTGCTTTGCAGTTATATTCTCCGGTATATCCATATCTGTATAACGCTTTTCAATAATATCTTTTTCTGATACGCCTTCTTTAATCAGTTCCTCTCTCAGCATTAAAAAAATAGTTGATTTGCCACAGCGACGTACACCCGTCAGTATTTTTACAAGCGACTTGTCCTTAAATGCTTTGATTGCCTGCATATAATCTGATCTGAAGATCATGGAATCCCTCCCTTTATTAATCATTTTTCGTAATCTATTATAATATTTTATTCGTTTTATATTTATATATTACCGAAAAAGTATTTGCTATTCAACACTTTTTCAGGTTAAACCTTAAAAACTTCTGATTTCAATTGACTTTTTCGTGTTCAAACGTAAAAAATAGCTCATTTTGTACATAACAAGACAAAATGAGCTATTTTCATATATTATCAATTTATGATATTTTAAAGGATTCTTATTGTGGCTGTTTTCCGATGTATGCAAGGATTCCTCCGTCTACATACAGGATATGTCCGTTTACAAAGTCAGATGCATCAGATGCCAGGAATACTGCCGGTCCCTGAAGGTCTTCCGGCGTTCCCCAGCGAGCAGCCGGTGTTTTAGCAACGATGAACTGGTCAAACGGATGTCTGCTTCCGTCTGCCTGTCTCTCACGCAGTGGTGCTGTCTGTGGTGTTGCAATGTATCCAGGTCCGATACCATTACACTGAATATTGTACTCACCATACTCAGAACAGATATTTCTTGTGAGCATTTTCAGTCCACCTTTTGCTGCTGCATAAGCAGATACAGTCTCACGTCCAAGTTCACTCATCATAGAACAGATGTTAATAATTTTTCCGTGTCCTTTTTCTTTCATTCCCGGAATAACCGCTTTAGAAACGATAAATGGAGCATTCAAATCTACATCGATTACTTTTCTGAACTCATCTGCTTCCATTTCAAGCATAGGTTTTCTCATGATGATACCTGCATTATTTACAAGAATATCGATGATTCCTACTTCCTCTTTGATTTTAGCAACCATTGCCTGAACCTGTGCTTCATCTGTTACATCACATACATATCCGTGTGCATCTACACCGATTTCTTTGTATGCAGCAATTCCTTTATCTACTTTTTCCTGACTAAGATCGTTAAAGCAGATTGTTGCTCCTGCTTCTGCATAAGCAGATGCGATTCCGAATCCGATTCCGTAAGATGCTCCAGTTACAAGTGCAATTTTACCTTCCAGTGAAAAATTAACCATGTTAAATTCCTCTCTTTCTTCTTATTATAATTGGGTTTATATATTAGGGATTATTATTTGTATATTAAATGTCGTGAGCTTCCAAAGCCCTTCTGTTATTATCTCAGATCTTTATTCTCGATATTGTCCATATCGCCGTAGTCCTGATTTTCTCCGCACATTCCCCAGATAAATGTGTATGCTCTTGATCCACATCCTGAGTGAATTGACCAGCTTGGAGAGATAACAGCTTCTTCATTATGCATAATGATGTGTCTTGTTTCCTGTGGTTCTCCCATGTAGTGCATTACAAATGCGTCATCTTCCATATCAAAGTACAAGTAAACTTCCATACGTCTGTCATGTGTGTGAGCCGGCATTGTGTTCCATACACTTCCCGGAAGAAGTTTTGTCATACCCATAGCAAGCTGGCAGCTATCTACCTGACCTGTTACGATATATTTGTTGATCACTCTGTGATTAGAATCCTCAAGTGTTCCCATTTCTACTTTGTTCTCGTCTTTTACGATCACAACACCTTCTTCAGGTTCTCCCTCAAGTTTGATATGTACTGTTGGGTAAGCAACGTGTGCCGGAGCACTGTTCAAATAAAACTTAGCCGGACATGAAGCATCTTTACTTTCAAATGTAATATCTTTTGATCCACGTCCGATATACATTCCGTCTCTTGCATTTACTTCATAAACACGTCCATCAACTGTCACAATTCCGTCTCCACCGATATTAATCAGTCCCATTTCTCTTCTCTGAAGGAAATATTCTGCTCTCAGTTCATCCCCTGCTGTCAGTGCAAGTTTCTCCTGAACCGGTACTGCTGCTCCTGTGATGATACGGTCAATGTGGCTGTAAACCAGATTGATCTTGTCTGCCTGGAACAGATTCTGAATTAAAAATTCCTCTCTCAATCTGTCTGTTGTGTAGTGTTTCACATCTCTTGGTGATGCTGCTGTTCTTACTTCCATGATAATCCTCCTGTTATTTTTTGGGTAATAGCTATTTGATTTGTCTAAACAATGAAGTTCTGCTTTTTTAATGAGTTTTTTCTCATCTCTTGACTATACTATACCATTCGCTTTATTCCTTTTCTTGTGAAATGTTGATGTAAATGTTGAATATTTTGAACATACCTCGTATAATCAAAATAAGAGTTCACGATTTGCATGTTTTATAGAATCAATTTGTTCAAACATTGCAATATTATTCGTATATTTATCCAAAAGAAAAGGAGGTTTAACCCAATGAAAGCTTGTTCTACATGCAAAGAATCTATGAAAAATTGTATCGACACACATTCTTTTGCATTTGCTCACTTATATAGTGATGAAAAAATCATGGATATGCATATTCACAATTGTTATGAAATCTACTATTCGATTTCTGGTGGCAAACAATTTCTGATTGATAATTGTCTGTATGACATCCATCCCGGTGATATTTTTTTGATCAATCAATTTGAAAGCCATCATTTGACTCAGATTGATCAAGAAACTCATGAAAGAATTATTCTATCTATTGACCCGGATTACCTGACACAACTTTCTACACCAAGCACCGACCTGAATCATTGCTTCAGTTTTCGAGATACCCACATGCCTCACTGTGTCCATTTAACACCTGAAGAGCAGAATCGATTCATTTATTTTATTCATAAATTTCAATCAAATGAAGGAATTGGTGAAGATTTGTTAGATAAAGCGGTTTTTCTTGAATTGATGGTATTTTTAAATCAGACATTCCAAAACAAGGGGACCACTACTATAAAAAATGATGCTGAAAAATCAACATCCAAATACCATACGCAAGTGGATGAGATTCTTTCTTATATTAATTCACATATCAAAGAGCCTTTGACTTTAGAAGATTTGTCGGCGCATTTTTATATGAGCAGTTCCTATATCTGCCGCATATTCAAAGCCGCTACCGGAACGACAATCAATAAATACATCACTGCAAAACGACTGACACTTTCAAAATCTCTGCTCAGTCAGGGATACAGTGTGACCGAAGCATGTGAGATGTGCGGATTTAATGATTACAGCAATTACTTAAAGGCATTTACAAAAGCAGTGGGCATATCTCCGAAGAAATATGCCCAGTTTAATTCATAATATTATTTCTTTCATATATAGTAAATAAAATGTAAATTACTAAACAGCCATCCTATTCAATATCTAATAGGATGGCTGTTTGGTAGTAAAATTACTCTGCTGCTTGTATCTCATCTACAATTGTCTGGATAGTTGCAATATCCTCTTCTAACTCATCTGCAATTACTTCCAATTGCTTTCCTTTTGCAAGTTTCTTTGCTACTTTCTGTCTCAATAACTCCTTTTTACCAGATTCTATACCTTCTGTAAATCCGGTTTCCATGCCTCGTTGTTCTAATTCCTGCAACGCTTTGCACATCTGCATCTGTTTTCCCTCCTGTTCTAAATCCAACGCCTGATCAATGATTCTCTGTGATTTCGTAATTGAACCAATTACTAATGCCAATTCTGTATCCAGTGGTCTATCTCTATACACTGTATTAATTTTTTCATACTCATGACCATAAATAAGACGTATGACTTCAAATACAGTTTTTATATCCTGATTATGAAATGGAAAACTTTCGCTTTTCTTCACCTGCAACAGATTCATCTTATAGTCTGCCACCATCAGTTTTAATTTCTCCGGTATATTCAGCATATCTGTCAAACTCAATGGTCCATCCCAGTCCTCTTCCCCATAATACACACAGATACTAATTATCGGATGTAAACGATCTGCCCTCTTTAACCCTGACAAGAATTCACCTGATGATTTTAATTGCTTTTCTCTACGATTCTCCGCAATAATTTCATTACATTCTTTCAAATATACAAGCGAATCATTTAACATATGCCGAAGCGGCATCGCATAGTGAACATTGTCCTGATTTTCCAATCCCCAGATTACAAAATCCACTCCGTATGCTGTTTTCTTTACAACATCAAATACTTTCTGGATTGTCTCTGCATGTCCATTCATTTTTAACAAAGATGAAAGATCTGTATCAGCCTCTGTTAATGCTTCTGCCTCTATCACCTGTTGTCCATCAAACAATACGGCATTAAATAAATCCGCAAATCGTTCATTATTTCTCCAGAATGTTTTCAAAATTGCATCTGGTTTTACTTTATTTTGTTGTTTCGTCTTTGGTTCCTCCCTTTCTTTCGCAGGAGGACATACTCTATTCCTTTTCATTTTCAGTCCTCTTCTGCTTTTTTTACATTTGTTTTTGGTATCAAAGCATAGATTTCTGAAATGTGTTTGTAGAGTATAGATGGTGCATAACACCTTAGAATTCATAAAGAAATATGCTTTTTTATACTCTAACATAAAAAATATATCGATTGCAATACTAAAATCGAAATATAGTCTTCTTATTTCCAACTATATGTTACTGTTTCAATGCCACGCCAACCTCACGCTGCTCACATGATGCTCCCCTGTCAGCCAGTCCACATCATTTGTGATCCAGTCCATAATCTCAAGCTGGCGTGTTTCCCATGCAACTGTATTTGCATGAGCCTCGCTTGTTTCCTCTTCTTCCATCGTAATATCGATCTCATCATATCCAAAAATATATCCGCCGGCACTCCAGATACTAAAATTACTGTCCGGTCCCGGATCAATCGTATCCCCTCGCTGTGCAATCAGTGCATCGTGACGACGTTTATATTCTTCCTCACAGCCATCATGAAGTTTTGTCATAAATACTCTGTGACGGATAAGTTCTTTCTTCTCACGAACGATTCCAAAGTTGTGATACATTAATCGCATGTCTTCCCCCGGTGTTGATATCCATGTAAATGTGTCACTGAGTTTCGATATAATATCCCTAATCTCATCATCGACACAATACGCTGCACCATCCTGCCACTCTCCATACACAAACATAAGATTCTCTGCATTCCAGATACTAAAGTTCCCCACTTGATTCTTATCTAGCCACGCCGTCAAATCAGGCCAGATTTCTCCTAGTTTCTTCTTGAACTCATTCATTTTTCCTTCATTTATTGCTACTGCTGCCGCATGCCGTTCCATATTCTACTCCTTCCCTATTGCGATTGAATTCTCTCTCGTAAAAATCAACCTACTTCTTATCTATGTTCGTATTCAATTTCTATTGTTTCTCCTGCTTTAATCTCATATGCTTTTCCATCCACCTGCATCCATACATCAATACACGATGGATTATAAATATAATCACCCGTTGCAGAATATACTAATGATTTCACTGCATTTATATATTCATATATTTCTCCATTTGTCGCATACCAGATTTCCTCACGGTTTCCCACTGTCTTTAAGAATTTCTCAATCTCATCCCACTGCTTGTAGGAATCAAATTCATACGCATGTCCCCAGAGATAATATAACCACGGCTCCATATATCTCTCTTGATTAATCGGTTCTAAGAACTTATCTAATAACTCAAACATTTTTTCATCGGTATGATGACAAGTCGGATGCCACGCCAGAAAATCTTGTGGCAAGGAAAATGCGTATGTTGGTTTTGTTGTTCTTGCATATGTGATTCCACAAAGTCCTGCCACCTGCTCTACCTCGGTACTCCAGGTTCCAAAAGGATATGCCATACCGGTCACCGGATGTTTCACCAGTTCTTCCAGTTCCTTTCTGCACTGTGCAATCTCGTAGGATACCATTCCGGCAGGAACTTTCGTCAAATCGGGATGTGTCATGCTGTGTACTGCAATCTCCTGATTTTTGTATATTTCCGCAATTTTGTCTTTAGAAAATTTATTATGATTTACTCCGGCACCTCCCTGAATAAGCCAGTCATTATCTCCCATAAGTCCTGGATTCAAGTTGAAGGTTCCTCTGATTCCATATTGTTCCATTAATGCAATCAACTGCTCGTCCTGCGTAACTCCATCATCGTAACTCATCGTAAACGCCTTCTGTTTTCCTCCCGGAAATAACATGACATCTCTTCTTAATCTCAGCATAATTTCATCCTCTTTCTCTACTAACAAAGGTTCCCTGCCATTTTTCACCAATCTGCAGGACCTTACATTTGCAAGTTTCTCTGAATACTTTTGCAACAATGCACTTCAGCCATACAGACAAATGCTGTATGGCTGAAAATCTTTTCTATTTTTATAAGTGTAACAATGCTTCTGCAAGTGCAAGGATTGTCAAAGACTGTCCGTATGCCATCGGTGCGATAAGAATGTTTTTGTAATGCTCTGCATTCATTCCCATACCTGTTCCACCGGATACATTCAAAACTGTTCCGTCTTTGTCTATATTTTTCATAATTCCCTTGATTGCTTTCTCTGCACATGGAAGATAAGAATCATCCAGAATTCCCATACGGATTCCTTTTAAAATACCGCATGCAATCGCTGCTGAACCGGATACTTCCTCGTAACTGCTTGCATCTGTCAGAACTGTATGCCACAGTCCACTCGGAGCCTGCAATTTCTTAAGAGCTTTTACCTGTGCTTTATATGTATCAACAATAATTGTCTTTACTCCAGGATTCAGTGTTCCTTTAAACATATCAATGTAATCCAGAATTCCTAATGTAAACCAACTGTTTCCACGACACCAGAAAATTCCACCGAAGTTATTATTTCCATTGAATGTCCATCCATGGTAGAATAATCCACTCTTTTTATCATACAGATATTTAATGTGCATCAGTACCTGATGGATTCCTTCGTTGATCCACTCTTCGTTCTGATATTTCTGTCCCATTTTATTTAAGAAAAGAACTGTCATAAATAATGTATCTATCCACATTTCATTTTCATTGAGACGCACACCCTGACGATCTCCGTTTGCACTTGTTACATGCTGGAATCCGCCTTCTTTTGTTCTTGGAATGCAGTTCATCAACCAGTCAGCCCAATCAAGACAAAGTTTCTCAAACTTCGCATCATGACAATATTCGTTAAGCTCTGCCAAAGTCAGAAGCGGTGTTGTTGTGTTAATGTTTCTGGATGGAAGTCCCTGTTCCATATTTTCCACAAACCAGTCTTGAAGAAATTCTTTATATTTCTCATTTTTGTCATATTCCATGATTTTTAACAATCCGTACAGTCCAACGCCCTGCGGCCAGTCCCACTCACGGATTCCAAAGTCTCGTTTGAAAAATCCGATTGCTTCGCCTCCATCTGAAAGTTCCTTCTCATTATCCGGTCCTTCCAGATTTAAAAGCTTCTCAATCACAAGGTCTAATTTTTTTCTCAACTCTGTTTCTTTAATATTCATATTTATAAAGCTCCTTTACATGAGTCCCAGAACAGTCGGCAGCCATGTACTGATTGCCGGTACAAATGTAACGAACAACAATGCCACTACAATCGCACCAAAGAACGGGATCAATTTTCCGATAACATCTTCTACTTTTAATTTTGCCACGCTACATCCAACGAACAGTACACTACCAACAGGAGGTGTGATTGTACCGATTGAAAGGTTCATTACCATCATGACACCGAACTGGATTGGGTCCATACCAATTGCTGTGATAACAGGCAGGAAGATTGGTGTGAAAATCAAAAGTGCAGGTGCCATATCCATAAATGTTCCTACGATTAACAGGATCACGTTAATCAGAAGAAGAATTACAATCTTGTTATCTGATACACCAAGCATCAGGTTACTGATTGCCTGTGGCAGTCCTGTGAAGGACAGTACAAATGACAATACAGAAGATGCGCCGATAATCAGCATAACGATTGTTGTTGTCACTGCTGCATTTACCAGAATATCTTTGATTTCTGATAATTTGATGCTCTTGTAAACAAATACAGATAAGATAAATGCGTAGATTACGGCAACTCCGGAAGCCTCTGTTGGTGTAAAGTATCCTGATAAAATACCTCCGATAATAATTACGATCAACAATAAACTAGGGATAGAATCTAAAATTGTTTTGCCGACAACAGCTGCTGTCATTTTTTCTCTCTTAACTACATAACCATGTTTTTTACCATAAATAAATGCTACGACCATGCAAAGGAATGCCCATAATAATCCTGGAATCCATCCTGCCATAAATAATGTAGCTACTGCTGCTCCGCCACTTGCTGCTGAATATACGATAAATGCATTTGTTGGAGGAATCAACTGTCCAACAGGTGCTGTTGCGATGTTACATGCTGCCGAGAATTTCTCGTCATAACCTTCTTCTTTTTCAAGAGGTCCCATAACTCCACCTACTGCTGTTGCAGCGGCGATACCTGATCCTGACAGAGAACCAAACATTGCATTTGCAGCAACATTTGTCAGAGCCAGTGAACCAGGAACTCTTCCAAGAATCAACATTGCTAAGTTAATCAAACGTTTTGCAATACCACCACTACTCATCAACTGACCTGCAAGGATAAAAAACGGTACTGCAAGTAATGTAAAACTATCAATTCCACTTACCAGCTTCTGTGCGGAAATAAACATTCCAAACTGTGGATTCAGGAACATAACAATAGTAACAAGTGCTGCTGAAATAATACTGAACGATACCGGAACGCTCATTGCCAGCAGGAAAAAGAATACGATAACCAGTACGATTGCTGCTTGTATCTGCATTTATTTCTCCTCCTTTGTCTCTTTTAACTCTTTTACAAAACGGATCAGACGCTCTCCGGAATAAATAATCATCAATACTCCGCAGATTGGTGCTCCGACATAGTAAAACTGCATTGGAATTCCCATAGCCGGTGATAACTGTCCGACTGCATTCATTGTTACCATGATTCCACCTGCGACCAATACAAATGCGCTGAGGAAGAGAACCAGAATCTCAATAAAAATCTTATTTCTTAAACTTCCTTTTTTTGTAAATGTAGTTGTAATAAATCCGATTGAAATGTGCTGTTCTTTTCCGTATGCGTATGGAACTCCCAACATTGTCAGCCAGATCAGTGCGTATCTCAAAAGTTCTTCTGTCCATGAACTTGCATTATTTAAAACAAATCTTGTAAAAATCTGCCAGAAACATCCGACAACCATTACTACAACAAGGAATGCCAGAATGTATTCCAAAACTTTATTTAATTTCTTCATTGTTCATCCCCCTATTCTGCGTAACTCTGAATGTCATCATAAAGTGCCTGGTAATCCTCGCCTTTTCCACAGAACTCCTCGTGGATTGGCTGTACTGCTTCAATGAAAGCACTCTTGTCAATGTCTCGATAAACATGAACGCCATGTTCTTCTGCTTCTTCCATAGCCTCATCCATCATTCCATTGTACAGCTTCTTAAAGTTTTCATTTGTCTTCTCAAGACACTCAACCAGATAATCCTGCTGCTCTTTTGTCAGGCTATTCCATTTCTTTGTACTGATAATGTAAATATCCGGTGAATACTGATGCTCTGTATATGTATAAGATGAAACCAAATCTTCATGTGCATCTACTGTCAATGCTAACTCTGTATTCTCAGCTCCGTCTACGATTCCCTGCTGAAGTGCTGTATATGTTTCACTTCCTGCCATTGGTACCGGAGAACCACCCATAGCCTGGATCATCTGCATTGATGTAGAACTTGGCATTGAACGAATTTTTTTACCTTTTAATACAGATGGGTTATCACAAACTACATCCTCTTTCAAATAAAAGTTTCTTGCACCATTTGCATAGTATCCAATTGCAATGTAGCCCTGATCTTCTGTTGACATGAATAAGTCTTTTACTGCCTGACTCTTTTCCATTGCTGTATAATAATGATCTTGATCTACAAACAGATACGGTACTGCAAAGATTGAATAACGGTCTTCAAACTGTCCTAATGTGTTAGAACTTACTTTTGCCATATCCAGGATCCCGGCCTGAACCATCTCAATTTCTTCTTTTTCTGAACCAAGCACACCACTTGCGTAAATATTTACGTCCAGATTCATAGAATCGTCTTCTGCTACAAACTCAGAAAACTTTGCAATAGAATCTGCAATTTCTGAACCTGCTGCCTGGTTATGAGCCAGTCTGATTTCAACCTTATCTGTGCTGTTAGCACTTACAACCGACACAAATGTTGCTGCAACTATACACAATCCGACTGCGGATACTGCGATCCCAATCTTTTTCTTTATGCTTCCCATGTTACTCTCCTTTTCTCTAAAGCCTTCCCAACTTTGCCCTCATTCTTTTTAACCGGTCATAAGAATGTATGGTTTTATTTTTATCTTGTGCACGTTTTCATGGCTTGTATTTTAGCACATACATAGGTGCATTTTTACTCAAATATTGCTATAATCCTTGTTTTTTCAATATATATTGCACTCATTTTTGTCTAGAATTTATCAGTCTTTTATTGTAAGATGATTCTAGACAGAGTTTTTTATTACTGTTTATATACAACATATTAACAATTTGGAAGCTATTACAGAATCTTTTTTTAGAAAGCAGGTACATTTTTTGGAAAAAATAACATCCTATTGTTCGATTGATGGAATTTCTCTGGAACACATGGTTCGATATGGAAAATTTGATATGAGAGTAAAACATTTTCACGACGAATATGAAATCTTTTACATTTTAGAAGGCGAACGACTTTTCTTCTTTAATAACCGAAGCTTCGTTGCCAAAAAGGGAGATTTAATCCTGGTAGACAGCAATCTGATCCATATGACCAAATCCTTTTCCAACGATACTTCCGGTCATAATCGAATTATTTTATATGTGACGAGTGAAAAAATGCAGGAAATTGACAATACTTATCCATCCTTGAAACTTGTGAAATTTTTTCATAAACATACCGGAGTCTTTCATTTAACTCCGGCACAACAAGATAATTTTATGAAGTTGTATTACTATTTTAAGCAGGAATGTGCAAAGCGCCAACACGCATACAAACACGCTGTGGAACTTGCAGTTATCAATTATTTACTTTCACTTACCCGCGACCTTGGAAATAGTCATGGCGAAGAACCACAGGTTCCGACTGATGGAAAATACAAACATGTTTATGAAATTGCCGATTATCTTTCCCAGAATTGCGAACAGCAATTGTCATTAGAGGAAATTGCTCAGCAATTCTACTTGAGTAAATATTATGTATGCCGATTATTTAAAGAAGTCACCGGCTATTCTATCAATGAATATATAAATATCCATCGTGTTCAGAAGGCCCAGTGGTATCTTACAGAAACCGACTTAAGCATCTCTGAGATTGCCGGCCGGATAGGTTTTGGAAGTATGACACATTTTGAAAAAATATTTAAAACCTATACAACTATGACTCCTTTAAAATATCGTAAATCCGGTCATATTTTTGCACCTTCTGAATTACCGATGAATCCATAAACGGATATTGTATACCATAAACAATTCTGTTTATAAATTCTTGAGATATTCGATATCTTTTTTGTCTGTCTGTGGACTCATTTCTTCTCTCAACAGATACATATCTGGTCTGTTCTTATGCAGCCATTCGGATATTGCCTGATACTGGATCACACCTTCTCCAAGCAGTGTCGGGCAATACTGTCCGTTTTCATCTAATCTGAAATCTTTAATGTGCATCGCTTCAATATATTTTCCAGTCTCATTAAGCCATTCACTCCAATATGCATACTGATTTGTAGTATCCGGAAATTCCAACAAATTAGATGCATCAAAAATCATACGCAAATGTTTTTCATCCTGAATCTGGTTCATTACATCTAAAATTGCCTCCAGATTTTCAAGCGGATGCCAGTACACCGGCTCTATTGCTGCTTTTACATCCAGTCTTGCAGCTTCATCCACAATTCTTTTTACGCTATCCATCATATGCGGATACCAGATTTTTTTCTCTTCTTTACTCAGATGTGGATATGCTGTCTCTGTTCCTACAACAGTTGCTCCAAGCTCCTTGTTGTATGCCAGGCATTTCTTAAATGTCTCTACTGCCTTTTCTCTGACCATATCGTCTGGATTTCCCAAATCCATATAACATCCAAACACCGGTATCTCAATCTCATATTTTTCAAACTCTGTACGTATTTTAGCAAGATGTGCCAGTGTAATATCATCATAGCTGTCAATTTCTGCAAATGCTTTTGGCAATGCCAACTGTGCACAGTTATATCCTCGTTCGTGTAATGTCTGTGCGAGTTCTTCAATTTTCATTTTCCCATAATCATGGGCTCTTACTCCGATTTTCATTATCTCTTCTCCTTTCCAGTGTAATCGTATTTTATCACCTCTCTTCTTCTGGCTTCTTGTTCTTTCTTATAGAAAATCTTGAATATTTTGACCTTATCATGCAATATCATGAACACTTCTTCAATTCGTGTTGTTTTTTCAAATTGAAATCAGTAAGATGAACTCACAATAAGAGAATCAGAATAAATAATTTTGGAGGATTTTAAGAATATGAATGATATTTTAAATCAGCTTGAAAAATGTATGATCGTACCTGTCGTTGTTTTGGAAAATGCTAAAGATGCAAAACCTCTGGGTGAAGCTCTTTGCAACGGAGGTCTTCCATGTGCTGAAGTAACTTTCCGTACAGAAGCAGCAGAAGAATCTATTCGCATTATGAGCGAAAGCTTTCCTGAAATGCTTGTCGGTGCGGGAACAGTTCTCACTACAGAGCAGGTAGACCGAGCTGTTAATGCAGGAGCCAAGTTTATTGTAAGTCCTGGATTTGATGAAGAAATCGTAGATTACTGCCTGGAAAAAGGAATCACAGTTCTTCCGGGATGTGCTACTCCATCTGAAGTTGCCAAAGCTGTAAAACGCGGGCTTGAAGTTGTGAAATTTTTCCCTGCAGAACAGGCTGGCGGACTTCCAATGATCAAAGCCATGGCTGCGCCTTACACTATGGTCAAATTTATGCCAACCGGCGGTATTAATCCGGAAAATGTAAAAGACTATCTTGCATTTAATAAAATTTTTGCATGTGGTGGAAGCTGGATGGTAAAAAATACATTGGTAGAAAATCAAGAATTTGATAAAATCTGCGAGCTTTCTAAAGAAGCAGTCACAATTGCAAAATCAATCCGCGGATAAGTTATAACATACATGTAATTATTTTAAGAGAGGTTAACACAATGTCTAAAAAATATGATTTGCTCACACTTGGAGAACTTCTTCTTCGTCTTTCTCCACAGGCAAATGAAAGAATGTCAAGAACAAAGATTTTTGAACAAAATATTGGTGGTGCAGAATTTAATGTTGCTGCCGGAGCTGCACAGCTTGGACTGAAAACAGGTTTGGTAGGAAAAATTCCAGCTCATGCAATCGGTCAGCTTGCAAGAAATGAAGTACATTTCCAGAATGTATCTGATGAATATCTGGTTCAGGATAACAGCGCAGATGCCCGTCTCGGTGTATATTATTATGAGACTGGTGCCGCACCTCGTAAGCCGGGGATTGTCTATGATCGAAAACATAGTTCCATGACAACCCTTTCCATTGACGATTTTCCAGAAGAAATGTATTCATCTGCCCGTTGTTTCCATACTTGTGGAATCACACTTGCTTTAAATGAACAAGTACGCAAAACTGCTATTGAAATGATGAAACGTTTCAAAAAAGCCGGTGCATTAATTTCATTTGATGTAAACTTTCGTGGAAATCTTTGGAGCGGTGCTGAAGCCAAAGCTTGTATAGAAGAGATTCTTCCTATCGTAGATATTTTCTTCTGCTCTGACAGTACTGCACGCCTGACTTTCTTAAAAGAAGGTACTCCTGAAGAGGTTATGAAAAGCTTTGCCGATGAATATCCGATTTCCGTTGTCGCAGCCACACAACGAATCGTTCACAGTCCAAAAAGACATTCCTTTGGCTCTGTTATTTATGATGCGAAAAAACAGACTTTTGTTGAGGAAGAAATGTACAAAGATATCGAAGTTGTCGACCGTATCGGAAGCGGAGATGCATATATTTCCGGTGCTCTTTATGGATTACTTACTTCTGAAAATGATACACAAAAAGCTCTGCAATACGGTAACGCTGTCAGTGCCTTGAAAAATACTGTTCCGGGAGACCTTCCTTCTATGACACTTTGCGAAGTAGAAGAAATGATTAAAACTCATCAGGAAGGTGACAATGGACTGGAAATGAAACGATAATATCCTATCCCTTTCAAATACACTCTTTTCATATCATATTACTAAAAAAGTAAGCAGTGGAAATTTTTTAAATTCGACTGCTTATTTTTTTCAAGAATGCCTCTGCATTCTTGCTGCGAGATGCGCGTCATGCAATGCATGACATACTTCTTCTGCGCATCTCTGCAATCCTGCCGGAGGCTATATCAGATGGGGGATTGACTCCCACCACTGATACTGATTTGTTACTCGCCACCTACAGAGGTGGGAGTCATCTCACATCTGATATACATCAGCATCCGTATGCTTTTTGTATATAGCTTTGTATCGTTTCTCGGATTGCTGCATCATTTGTGCAGTCTTCACATTGCATCTTATATATAATCTGCACATGTCGTCTGTTTTTTTTCTTTAAATTGCTGACAGAGCGTTTCGCCCCGTCAGCCAGATATACATATTCATCATTGACAGAAATTATGACATATATACAATCTTTATCCCGCCCCGCCTTAGATCTGGCAAGCATTCCAGGTTCCATGAACATAAATTACTCTCCCAGAATCTTAACGATTGCAGCAAATACATCATTGATATCGATTGTTCCGTCTACTTCTTTCAAAGTTCCGGATTTTGTATAATAATCAATCAATGGCTGTGTCTGCTCATGATAAACACCAAGACGTTTTGTAACTGTCTCCGGCTTATCATCATCACGCAGAATCAATGTGCCGCCACATTTATCACATATATTTTCTACCTTTGTAGGAGCATATACGATATGATATGTTGCTCCACAATCTACACACGCACGTCTTCCTGACATACGATTTACAATATTTTCATCCGGAACTTCCACATTGATAGCAAAATCTACTTTCTGACCCAGCTTAGCAAGAGCTGCATCTAAAGCTTCTGCCTGTGGAATTGTTCTCGGGAAACCATCAAGAACATAACCGTTTGCACAGTCATCCTGATTTACTCGGTCTACAACAAGATCTACAACCAATTCATCTGGTACAAGAAGTCCCTGGTCCATGTAAGTTTTTGCTTTTTTTCCAAGCTCTGTTCCATTTTTGATGTTTGCTCTGAAAATATCTCCTGTAGAAATGTGTGGAATCTGATATTTTTCAGAAATCTTCTTTGCCTGAGTTCCTTTTCCTGCACCCGGTGCACCTAACATAATAATTTTCATAATATGCCTCCTTTGTTTTTACCGAAAATTTTATAATTCTCTGAATAGCACATTAACCCGCCGCACTCCACCCTCTAAGGATAAAGTACAACGAGCTAAATATTATCATTAATATCCAAGAAAACTATTCTTCATAGAACCGCCCTTGGTATTCAAAAATCCTGTGTAGTTACGTACTAACATCTGAGATTCAATCTGCTTCAATGTTTCAAGAACAACACCAACAATAATGATGATTGATGTTCCACCAAAAGAAACATTTGCTCCGAATACACCATTAAAGAAGTACGGAATCACCTGAATAATCACAAGGCCGCATGCTCCAACAAAAATAATATAATTTAAAATCTTTGTCAAGTATTCTACGGTTGGCTTACCAGGACGGATTCCCGGGATAAAGCCTCCGCTCTTCTTCATATTATTTGCAATCTCTAATGGATTAAAAGTAATCGATGTATAGAAATATGCAAAGAAAATTGTAAGTACGATATAAACAACCAGACCGATTGAATATATTAAATTATCTGGATCACACCAGTTATTTGAATTCATACACTTCAGAATCTGGCTTCCGATTCCAGTGCCATTTCCTTTTCCAAGGAACTGAGCAATAACAATCGGAAACTGCATCAGTGATGATGCAAAAATTACCGGTATAACGCCTGCTGTATTTACCTTTAACGGAATATGTGAAGACTGACCACCATAAGTCTTTCTTCCCTGAACTTTCTGTGAATACTGTACTGCAATTCTTCTTTCTCCGTCCTGCAAAATCACTACAAGAAGGATAACAACGAGTATTACTGCGAGAATGATCACTGCTGAGAGTAAACCTTTTGCAAGAGTCTTGCCTTTGATAAACTGTTCAAACAGAGTCACAAAATCACTTGGTACACGTGAAATAATATTGATCAACAGCACAATGGAAATACCATTTCCAACACCTTTTTCCGTAATACGCTCACCAATCCACATTAAAAATGCAGAACCGGCAGTTAATGTACATACAACAATTGCAGCATTTACAAAATTATATTCAACAAGCAGTCCCTGACGACCGAATCCAACAGCCATTGCTGTAGACTGGATCAGTGCAAGTGCTACGGTTACATAACGTGTAATTGCTGCGAGCTTCTTTCTTCCATCCGGGCCGTCTTTCTGCATTTCTTCCAGTTTTGGAATTGCAATTGTCAACAGCTGTATGATGATAGAAGATGTGATGTACGGTGTTATGCTCAATGCAAACACCGACATCTGTGTAAAGGAGCCTCCGGTAAATGCATCAAAGAAATTGAATGCATCTCCGGTCTGACTCGCGAAAAAATTCTGAATATAAGTTGGATCCACACCCGGTGTAGGCAGTTCGGAACCAAGTCTAACAACGATAAGCATCATGAATGTATAGAAAAGTCTCTTACGTACGTCTTCTATTTTAAATGCTCTTCGTACTGTATCTAGCATTAGATCACCTCTGCTTTTCCACCAAGGGACTCAATCTTCTCAGCTGCTTTTGCACTGAATGCATTAGCCTGAACTGTGAGTTTCTTAGTAAACTCTCCATTTCCAAGAATTTTTACACCATCTTTTGGATTTTTAACGATTCCGTTTTCGATTAATGTCTCAACGGATACTGTAGCGCCATCTTCAAAAATTTCTAATGCGCTCAGGTTGATGCCAACGATCTCTTTAGAGTTTCTGCATTTGAAACCTCTCTTTGGCAATCTTCTGTATAAAGGCATCTGACCACCTTCAAAGCCTGGTCTTGTAGCTCCTGAACGAGCTTTCTGACCTTTGTGACCCTTACCAGCTGTCTTACCATTTCCAGAACCGTGTCCACGGCCTCTTCTGAAATTATCACTATGTTTAGAACCGTCTGCCGGTCTCAAGTTTGATAAGTCCATGATATTACCTCCTTATCGATTTATGCTTTACGCTTCTTCTTCAACTTTCACTAAGTGTCTTACCTGCTGTACCATACCTCTTGTTGCTGCATTATCTGGTAATACAACTGTTTTGTTCAGCTTTTTCAGTCCCAAAGCTTCTACAGTTTTTCTATGCTTTGGTATAGCACCGATAGTAGACTTAACCAGTGTAACTTTTAAATTTGCCATTTAACCTTACCTCCTATTATGTGACAGAGCACAAGCTCTATCTCTTAGCCTACGATCTCTTCTACTGATTTACCACGAAGTCTAGCAACAGTCTCTGGAGTTTTAACTCCTCTAAGACCTTCGATTGTAGCAAGTACTACGTTCTGTTTATTGTTAGAACCTAATGATTTTGTACGGATATTTTTGATTCCTGCTAACTCGATAACCGCACGCGCTGGACCACCAGCGATTACTCCAGTACCTTCTGGAGCTTTCTTTAACAATACAGAAGCGCTTCCAAATTTTCCGATAACATCATGCTGTACACTGTCGTTCTCATCAAGTGAAACCTCAATCAGTTTCTTTGTTGCATCTTCTTTACCTTTACGGATAGCTTCCGGGATTTCAGTAGCTTTTCCTAAACCTGCACCAACATGGCCTTTTCCGTCGCCTACAACTACTAAAGCTGTGAATCTCATGTTACGACCACCTTTTACGACCTTGGTAACACGTTTAATTGATACCACTTTTTCTTCTAACTCTAACTGACTAGCATCAATACGTTCCTGTCTCATATGTGTTCTCCCTTCCTAGAAATTCAGTCCAGCTTCTCTAGCTGCGTCTGCTAATGCTTTAATTTTTCCCTGGTAGATAAAGCCGCCTCTATCAAAGACAACTTCTGTAATACCTTTTGCCATTGCTTTTTCAGCAATTACTTTTCCAAGATATGCTGCTGCATCAACGTTGTTAGTTTTCTCAAGTTCAGCTTTCACGTCTTTCTGAAGAGTGGAAGCGGATACCAGAGTATTTCCAACTGTATCGTCAATAATCTGTGCATACATGTGATTATTACTTCTAAACACTGCCAAACGTGGTCTCTCAGCTGTTCCGCTGAAACGGTTACGCAATTTCATGTGTTTTTTTCTACGAACTTCAACTCTTGATTTCTTACTAACCATTATTCACACCCTCCTTAATTATTTCTTACCAGTCTTACCAACTTTACGTCTGATAACTTCATCAGCATA
>OIZF01000158.1_pt1 | contig 47955 bp, 41 predicted proteins | sample 1588471 | NCBI WGS metagenome assembly OIZF01 (sample SAMN03283279) | human gut metagenome | biome: human-associated habitat; material: feces | host: Homo sapiens | place: Peru | collected 2012
AATTTATGGCTTGCCACGCCGTTTTTGCGAAAACGGCTCGCAATGACAAAATCCTTGCCATACTGAGTGTAGCAAAGTATCTAAAAATAAAAGTATGGATTTTTCGCCTTTTTACAAAAGGCTCAAAATGACAGAATTTACAGAGTTACTGAGACGAAATTTGTAAAAATTTTAAAAATTCACAAGTTTTCATATCAAATTCGATATTACGTAGCAAATACACAGGACTTTTTTGCTGAAATCAGCTAGAATTTTGCTAGGTTTGAAAAAGCTTGAAACTTCAAAGTTTTTAACAAAGGGCAAAAACTCTCAAAGAATGAGTTAATCTTTTACTCTTTAAATACAACTTTCTAGCCCTTGCGTTTAGCACTTTAAGCCCGTAAAAGCCTTTGATAAGTAAAGCACTCAAAGAGTGAGTAAGCTAAAAGACTCTTAAATAACAAGTAAGTCCAAAAACTCACAAAGAGTTTTGAAACTTAACCTTTGAGTATTAGTCCTTGTGTTTCTAACACCTTAACCTTTTTACATCTTTTTCAAGCCAAAGAATTTCAAAGCAAGTTTAGCTTGCTTTGAAATTTAAGAATTTTGAGTTCTTTTTTACTCTCATTTCATTTGAGAAAATTATAGAAATTTTTGCTTTGAAAATTTAACACTGGGAATTTTACAAACCTTTGCTTTAATTTTTTAAAATAATTTGAGAGATTTGTAGAAAATTTTACTCTGAAAATTTAGAAGTTTGAATTCAAATTTTATAGAATTTGATGGATATTGTTCGTCTAGTTTTAGACCTTTTAGTTTAAATGTTTATCTTTTTGGTAGTCATTTTTTACTCATCACTTGTTTTCACTTTCTTAATAATTTTTCTTTTCACTTTCTTTTTTAAATTTTTAAAGTCCATCAAACTTCATCATAGCAATGCTTTGAGATGAATTCTTGTGTATTTGCTACATCATATCGTGATTTTTGATAAAATTTTATAGTATGACAAAAAATTTATCAGCAAGACAAATTTAGGGCTTTACTTGAATTTTGTGGCAAAGTTTGCTTTTTTTGATTATGGCTTGCTGCGCCGTTTTTGTGAAAACGGCTTCGCAACGATGATATATCACGCATTTTTTTAAATTTGCTCGCAAAAAGACACAAAGTGTAATCAGTCCTTAACAAGCAAGCCTCAATCAAAACCCATAAATTTACCCCAAAGCCTCTTTTGCCAGCTCTTTTTTGGCGTTTGAGAGCATTAGTTTTATGCGGTTTTCTTGATTTACCTTTGTTGCGCCCGGGTCGTAGTCTATCGAAACTATGTTGCTTTGCGGGTTGCGTTCTTTGATGACTTTCATCATACCGCGCCCGACAATGTGGTTTGGCAAGCACCCAAAAGGCTGAGTGCAAACTATGTTGCCCACGCCTTGCGAGATGAGTTCGAGCATTTCAGCCGTGAGTAGCCAGCCCTCGCCCATATTCATCGCCTCGCTCACATAGCCTTTGGCAAGGCTTTTGGTGTGATTAAAGGCTGTTGGGGCGCGGAAAACGCCGTGTTTTTTGATGGCTTTTATCATATCTTTTTGTTTGTTGAGAAAATACCAATACACCAGCTTGTAGATGAGCTTTGTGCTGAATTTGCCCCCGTAAAGCTTGCCCTCGATGAGCGTGTCGTTGATGCAATAAAGCGCAAAGTCCAAAAAGCCCGGGATTACCACCTCACAACCCTCATCAAGCAAGAAATCTTCAAGGTTGTTGTTGCCAAGTGGAGAGAATTTAATGTAAATTTCGCCCACTACGCCTACTTTTACCTTTTTTTCGTGTTTCATAGGAATGCTCGCAAAGTCCTTTAAAATCGCCTTTGTGTCGCGTTTTAAAGCCTTGTATTCACGCAAGCCCTCGTTTGTAGCTGGGTCGCAAATGCACTCTACCCAGCGGCTGAGCATTTTGTCCGTGTCGCCTTTGTTAAGCTCATAAGGCTTGCATTGATTTGAAATGCACATCAGCAAGTCCCCATAAATCACGGCTGAGAGCAGATTTTTAAGCATTTCTTTGCTCACTTCAAAGCCAGAGTCCGCCTCCAAACCGCTAAAATTCAGCGATATGACAGGCACAAAGCCAAAGCCAGCCTTGACAAGCGCCTTTCGCAAAAGGTGTATGTAGTTGCTCGCGCGACACCCCCCGCCCGTTTGTGTGATAAGCAGGGCAACCTTATGCAAGTCCCACTCACCGCTTTTTAGCGCGTCTATCATCTGCCCGATGACGAGCAAAGCGGGGTAGCAAGTGTCATTATGCACATTTTTCACGCCCTCATCGACTACGCCCTTGCCGTGGTTTTTCAAAAGCTCAGCCTTGTAGCCGTGATTTTGTAGGATTTTCACTAAAAAACGAAAGTGGATAGGAAGCATTGTCGGCACTAAAATCGTGTGCGTGGCTTTCATCGCCTTAGTAAATGGGGCTTTGATAAGCTCGCGGCTGCTTTGTGCTTGTGGAAAAATTTGGTATTGAGAATTTGCGCAAATTTCTTTTTTGTCGCTCCAAATCTTAGCTTTGTCGTCATTTGGCGCAAGTGCTACCTTTTTAAACGCCTTTATAGCGTTTTTGGGAGCTTGTGCCTTGTCCTCGATAGCCCGTAAAATCGTGGGCGCATTTTCTTTGATAGCCTGCAAGGGACTTGGCAAAGCCTCCCACACCTCGCTAGGACCTGCGAAAAGGTTGTCTTGCTTGATTTTTTGTGTCATTTTTTTCCTTTTTTAGTGGCTTGGCTGAATTTTACCTTGTCAAAATCGATTTTAAGCTCGCTCACACCAGCTTCAACGCTGTTTTTTTGAGCCAGCCTTTCCTCCATCGCGGCTAAAAGCGAGCGAATGCGAATCTTTACCGCGCCTAAATTTGAAATCTCATCGATTTTAAGCTGAGTGTAAAATCGCCCCTTATGCTCCAAAATCGCACGCACCTCATCTGTGGTGATGGAGTCTATGCCGCACCCAAAGCTTACAAGCTGCACCAGCTCGATATTTTCGCACGCACACACTAGCTCAGCTGCGTTGTATAGGCGTGAGTGGTAGCTCCATTGATTTAAAATCTGCAAATTTTCAGCCTTTGCTAAGTGCGCGATGCTGTCCTCGCTCAGCACAACCAAGCCCAAAGAGTTGATGAGCTTGTCTATGCCGTGATTTATCTCAGGGTCTATGTGATAAGGACGCCCGCAAAGCACGATGGCTTTGAGCTTTTGCTCCTTAACCTGCGCTAAAATCGCCTCGCCTTGCGCCTTTATGTCATCTAGCCATTCCTCGCGAAAGGCATAAGCTATGTCAAGTGCCTTGTGAAAGGCTTTTTTGGAGATTTTGCCTTCGTTTTTAAAGAGCGTTTTGGCTTGTTTTAAAAGCTTTAATTTTGGCTTTTTATCAACCTTTTGAGCTGAATTTGAGCTGAGATTTAGGGCTGAATTTGCTTTTGAATTTGTGTTTATTGAGCTTAAATTCAAGTTTTTGTCTGAATTTGCCTTTGAATTTGGCGTTAAATTCAAACGCAAAGTATCTTTTGCATTTTGTGCTGAATTTAAGGCTGAATTTGCCTTAAAATTCACGCTTTTTTTAAGTGTCCTTGCGTTTTTAACCCCAAAAATCACGCTTGTCGCGCTCAGTGCCTTTCTAAACGCTGATTTGGGCGCAAGCGGCAGTTCTTTGGTGAAAAAAGGCGTGGCTTTTTTGTAAAAATCACTCTTTTGATGAAGCCCAAAATAAGGATACAAAAAGCGAACAGAGCGGAGTTTATCGACATTTTTGCTTAAAAGCTCTGGGTAGTAGGCGACTACGGGGCAGTTGTAGTTGCGAGTGCTGGTGTCTTCGTGCTTTGTGCTGCTTTCAAAGCCGTTGCTGTGGCAAGGATAAAAAATCGTCCCCACGCCCCTTTCAAGCAAGTCCTCGATATGCCCGTGCATTAGCTTTGCGGGGTAGCACACCGTGTCGCTTGGTATGGAGTATTGCCCTTTGGCGTAGGTTTTGCGCGTGCTGATAGTGGAAACTTCGACTTCATAATCAAGTGCAGTAAAGAGAGAGTGCCAAAAAGGCAGGTTCTCATACATATTTAGCCCTAGCGGAATGCCGATTTTACCGCGTGGTTTAGCGGGTTTGTTGTAAATTTTGTAGTTTATCAAATCTTTAAGCCTTTGCAGCTTATACTCATACATATTAGGCAATGCGGCTTGTTTTTTCACGCCAAGTGGCTTTTCGCAGCGGTTGCCTGAGATAAATTTGCGCGAAGTGCCATCGCCGCTGAATTTGTTTATGGTTAGGTTGCAGTTGTTGCCGCAAATTTTGCAGTTTGTCGCCATCGCGCTGTGAGAAAAATTCGCCAGCTCGCCCGCTGAAATGATGCTTGAACGCTCTAAATTTAGGCTTTTTGCGTATAAAGCCGCCCCAAATGCGCCCATAAGCCCGCTGATTTTGGGGCGAATGACATTGCGAGCGATTTCTTTTTCAAAGCTACGCAAAACGGCGTTGTTTAAGAAAGTCCCGCCTTGCACCACTATCTCACGCCCCAAATCATCAGCATCTTTGGCGCGAATCACCTTGTAAATCGCGTTTTTAACGACACTCATCGATAGCCCAGCACTTATGTCCTCGATATTTGCGCCCTCTTTTTGCGCCTCTTTGACAGAGCTGTTCATAAAAACGGTGCAACGCGAACCAAGCTCCACAGGGCTTTTGGAGTTAAGCCCTAGCTTGCTGAATTCAGCCACTTCGTAACCCATAGAGCGCGCAAAGGTTTCGATAAAGCTGCCACAGCCACTCGAACACGCTTCATTGAGCATAATGGAGTCTATGTTGTTTTGACGGATAAAAAAGCACTTAATGTCCTGCCCGCCTATGTCGATGATGAAATCCACGCGTGGATTAAAGTGTTGAGCGGCTTTTAAGTGAGCCATAGTCTCCACAAGCCCCGCATCTAGGCAAAATCCAGCCTTGATAAGCTCTTCGCCATACCCCGTAACCGCGCTTCCTTTAATGATGATTTGCTCGCTAAATTCAGCATAAATGTGCGCCAGCTGCTCTTTGATGACGCTTGCGGGATTGCCTTGATTTGAGTTGTAAAACTGATACAAAATGCGGTTTTTATCATCGAGCAAAACAAGCTTTGTCGTGGTGCTGCCGCAATCAATACCAAGATAAGCGGCGATTTTTTCGCCCCCATTTTGCTTAAAGGCGGTTTTTATGTCTATCTCATCGACACTTGCGCTTTCGTGGCGTGCTAAAAAGTCCTTAAAATCGCTCTCATCTTTAAAAAGCGGCTTTAAGTATTTGTTGCGAGAGCTTGTATTTTTGGACTCTTCAAGCTTTTGCAGTAAATTTTTGCACGAAAAACTTTTGTTTGAATTTCTAGCGCACCTTGCCACACCTATGGCGACTGAGTATTGCGCATACTCGGGGAAAACCGCGCGAAAGGGCTTTTCATCGGTTGAATTTGCGCTCAAAGTATCTTTAAATCGCTCTTGCAAGCCCTTGTAAAAAAAGAGCGGTCCGCCCAAAAACATCACCTTGCCCGCGATTTTGCGCCCTTGTACCAGCCCGCTTATGGTTTGATCCACAACTGCTTGAAAGATACTTGCGGCTATGTCTTCTTTGTTTGTGCCTTGATTTAAGAGCGGTTGCACATCGGTTTTAGCAAAAACGCCGCAACGACTTGCCACAGGGTAGAGTTTTTTGTGGCGAAGTGAGAGTTCATCGAATTCTTGTGCGCTTATGGCAAGTAAGGTTACCATTTGGTCGATAAATGCGCCCGTGCCGCCAGCGCAAGAGCCGTTCATTCGCTCCTCCGTGCCACCGCTTAAAAATAAAATTTTCGCATCTTCGCCGCCAAGCTCGATGACAGCGTCCGTGTCTGGCTCTAAAAATTTAACCGCTTCTGCTGTGGCGAAAACTTCTTGCACGAAATCAATCCCCACAGCCTTGCAAATGCCAAAGCCCGCCGAACCGCTCAACGCTACCTTAAATTCACGCTCGCCGATAATGCCTTGCAAATCCTGCACCAGCTCAGCCGCCTTTTCGCGCACCTTTGCGTAATGGCGTTCATACCTTTTATAAATCAACTCATCGCCATCTAAAAGTGCTATTTTAGCGGTTGTTGAGCCTATGTCAATGCCAAGTGTTAGCGGTTTTTGCGCACTTTGATTCATACACTTCCTTAAAATTTTTAAATAAAAGAGAAAAATTATACCCTAAAAAATCTAATTTTTTGTTATTTTTGCTAAATTTTATGCGCTTATTGCGCTCAAATGGCTTTATAATGGCACTTTTAGGCAAATAAGGCAAAAGCCTTATTTGCTGGTGTGTTTGATTAAATTCTCAGCAACCAAAGCTATTTCAAGCTCTTCATCTGTCGGCACGACAAGGATTTTGTGCTTTGAATTAAGCGTGCTTATGGTGGCAATATCCCCACAAGTGCTATTGTTTGCGCTTTCATCAAGTTCAAAGCCAAGATGAGCAAGCTTTTCGCACACGAGTTTTCGCAGCTGGGCTGAATTTTCGCCCACACCTGCTGTGAAAATCAGCGCGTCCGTGCGATTAAGCACCGCAAAATACGCCCCTATGTATTTTACCAAACGATAAACATACATATTTAGGGCTAGCTCGGCTTTTTTGTCCTTTTTTTCTATGTGTGTCATCACATCGCGCAAGTCATTATGCCCGCAAATGCCTAAAAATCCACTCTTTTTATTCATCATCACATCAAGTTCTTCTGTGGTAAGATGAGCTATGCGCACCAAATGCGAGATGATGGCAGGGTCTATGTCCCCGCACCTTGTCCCCATCATCAGCCCTTCAAGTGGCGTAAAGCCCATAGAAGTGTCGATACTTTTGCCATTTTCTATGGCACAAACGCTAGCTCCGTTGCCTAAATGCAGGCTAATGGCGTTGAATTTAGCAAGTTTAATCCCCAAAAATTCAGCCGCCTTTTTACTCACATAAGAGTGTGAAGTGCCGTGAAAGCCGTATCTGCGTATGCCCTCTTTCTTGTAAAACTCATAAGGCAAGGCATACATATAAGCATAGTCTGGCAAAGTGGCGTGGAAAGCCGTGTCAAACACAGCGACATTTGGCACATTTGGCGCTACTTCGAGCATAGCTTTCATTCCTACAAGGTGCGCTGGGTTGTGTAAGGGGGCGATAACGCCAACGCGGCGAATTTCTTTAAGCACTTTTGTGTCGATGAGACAATGCTTTGTAAGGTTTTTGCCGCCGTGCACCACGCGGTGTCCGCAGCCATCTAAATGGCTTAAATCCTGCACTAAGCCCGTTTGGTGCAAGAATTCGTTGATGATTTTCACGCCTGCTTGATGATTTGGCACGGGTTCATCGCGGTGGGCGTGCTTGTTGTTGGTGAGATTTTTAAGCTCGATTTTTGAGCTATGCTCGCCGATTTTGCCGATTAAACCGCTGGCAATGGGCGTTTTATCATCATAAAGCTTGAATTTTATCGAGCTTGAACCTGAATTTAAGACTAAAATTTTCATCGTTTCTCCTTTAAATTTGTGCTTGAATCGCGCTTAAAACCGCGGTATTTACTATGTCTTCAACCAAACAGCCACGACTTAAATCATTCACAGGCTTTTTAAGCCCTTGCAAGATAGGACCTATGGCAATGGCGTTTGCGGTGCGTTGCACGGCTTTGTAAGCGATATTTGCGGCGTTTAAATCAGGAAAGATAAAGACATTTGCCTGCCCTGCGACTTTGGAATTTGGCATTTTGCTCTTTGCGGTGAGCGCATCGATAGCAGCGTCAAATTGCAGCGGTCCATCGACAAGCAAATCGGGGTATTTTTGAGCGATAGCCACTGCTTCTTTTACAGCTTCTACGCTTGTGCCGCTGCCACTTGCGCCTGTGGAGTAAGAAAGCATAGCCACGCGCGGGGTAAAGCCAAAGGCTTTTGCGTTCATCGCGCTAGAAAGGGCGATTTCAGCAAGCTGCTGTGGCGTGGGGTTTGGCGTAACTGCACAATCCGCAAAAAGCAGCACAGAGTCCTCTAAACTCATAAAAAACGCCCCAGACACCGTGCTAACGCCACTTTTTGTTTTAATGAGTTGCAAGGCAGGACGAATGGTTTCAGCTGTGGTTGTGCTAGCCCCGCTCACCATAGCTTGCGCCTTATCCGTATACACCAAAAGCGTGCCAAAATAAGTCCTGTCCTTAACAAGCCTTTGCGCCTCATCTTCGCTTAGCCCCTTTGCCTTGCGCGCCTCATAAAGCGTGCTGGCAAATTCAGCAAGCAAGGGCGAATTTGCGGGGTTCATTACCCTTGCCTTGCTTAAATTTAAGCCTAAATTTGTGGCTTTTGTTTGAATTTCACTCTCATCGCCAAGAAGTATCAAATCCACTAAATCCTGCGCTAGCAAGACATTTGCCGCTTGCAAAATGCGTTCATCATCGCTTTCTGGTAGGACAACGATTTTTTTGTCTTTTTTAGCACGCTGGGCAAGCTCGTAGCCAAAGCGGTTTGGAGTGAGAAAATCATAATTTTTAAGCTTGCTAAGCTCGCTCAAATCGCTCTCTTTGCTTGCCACTAAAAATGGGCGATTTTGCAATTTTTCTTGCAAATAAGCGCTCGCTTTGTCCTTGTCGTTTTCGCTCACTAGGGCTAAAATAGGCGTGTTTAGCTCTTTTGCGATACGAACGGCGAATTCAAAATCCCCCAAAACCCCAAAAGAAGTATCACCCTCAATCAAAACAAAGTCAAATTCAGCCTTTAAACGCTCAAAATCGCCTATGAGCTGGCGAAAAAAGGCGTCTTTGTCCTTTAAAGCGTCATTTTTTGCGCCTTTAAGGCTCAAAAGCGTGGAATTTTGGTGCTTTGCGAGCAAATCCTTAATGACACGCTCTTGCCCGAACTGCCACTGCGCCGCATTTTCAGGGACGAGCACATACAAACTTTTCATCGTTTCTCCTTTTAAAATCAAAGTTGGAACTTTAATTGCTTAAAGTTATTTTACAGATTAAAACTGAAATTTAGTTAAATAAGGACAAAAAATGAAAGTTTTATTACTCTTTGTGTTACTTTTTGCACTTTCAGGTTGCGGGGCAAGCACCGAGCCAGAGATTAGTATGAAACCGCCTGCTTATGTGGAGGAACTGCCCCCAAAGCAAAGTGATAATATCCAAACCGCGCCCGGTTCGCTTTTTGGCAAGGGCGATAACCCTTTGTTTTCTGATAAAAAGGCGATGAATGTCAATGATTTAGTAACCGTTGTTATACAAGAAAGCACTTCGCAAAGCACGCAGGCTAACCGCTCATCGTCCAAAAACAACACTTCAAATTTAAGCGGAGGCACGCTCACAGCGGGCGGACAGCTTGCAAATGTCGCAAATAACATTTCAAACTACTCAAACATAGGCTTTCAAACAAATTCAAGCGCAAACTACACAGGCACGGGCGCACAGACACGAAACGAGAGCTTTAACACCACCGTTTCAACGAGAGTGATAAAGATTTTATCCAACGGAAACTACTTTATAGAGGGTTCGCGCGAGCTACTCATCAACGGCGAAAAGCAGATTATCCAGCTTTCGGGCGTGATACGCCCTTATGACATAGGGCAGGACAACACCATAGACAGCCGCTACATAGCCGATGCGAAAATCCTTTACAAAACCGAAGGCGATGTGGCAACCAGCACCAAAAAGCCGTGGGGAACGCGCTTTTTTGAAGCGATTTGGCCGTTTTGAGCTTGAATTTAGGTATTTTGCCTAAAATTTAGCTTTTGGCTTGAATTTTGAAAGCGATGATTGAAAATACAAATTTCAATCACTTGCTATCATTTTGACAAATAACAAAGTCGAAACAAAACAGCTATCGCACAAATGGCAAGTAAAGATAAAAACATACCTATCATCACAAATCCGTTAATCGCCTTTGCCTTAATCAAGCTAAATTTAAGCTTGCTTTCGTGGCTCTTTTGGTGCGATTTTAATGGCAAAATAAGTAATAGCCGCAACAGCTACAACAAAAGCCACAAAAGAAAAAATAAGCGCTACATTTTCCATTAGAATTTCTCAAAAACAGCGACAAAGACTATAAGCTTGATTAGTCACTAGTGATGAGTTTGACGACAAACAAAGTCGAAAACATTATCGCAAGTAATGCGAAAGCTGCCAAAGTCATTCCTAACATTACAAATCCCTTAATCGTTTGCGTTGCTTATTATAAAGCACGCCAAAAAAGCAAGTAATGCCCGACAAAAGCACAACCACAACAGCTAAAAAGATAATTTCTTATAAATTTAACTCTTTGCGTTGCAAAAAAGCAAAACCACACACAGCAAATAAAGCTCCCAAAAAAGCCAAAATCAAATTTTGGAGCAAGCCAATGTTTGTTTGGACTTCTTCTTTTTTGCTTATAAATGCCCTATTTATCTTTAATAAGCAAAACAAAAATTAAATTTCGATTTAAATCCAAATTGACTAACAGGACTTTCATCAATTTCTGATGAATCAGAAATGTGTATAACTTTCATTTCACCGTTTGGTAACTTGATAAAATACGAGTTAGGGTAATGTTTATCAAAGCATTCTTTGATTGTTATATTTTTTGGTTTATTTCCAAGTGTGTCAAGCTCTTTTTCAGCTTCTGTAAAGCTTAAAATTTGAGCGTTTGGATATTTTTCTTTCAATAAAGCCGAATGTTTATCATCAATTTTAGGGCTATCGCCCCCGCACGCGCTCAAAAAACAACCCAGCACCGATTAAGGCACTTGCTACGCCTACTTTTGCTACATTTGCAACACTATTTTTGGTAAGATTTTTCATCTTTTGCCCTTTAAACGCAAATTTCGTGTAATTATGCACTTTTTTGGTTAATGAAAAGCAAAACGCAAAAATTTAAGTAAAATTTGCCAAATTTTCGCTATAATCAAAGGCAAAAAAACAAAGGACAAAAATGTGTAAAGATTGCGGTTGCAGTATGAATTTAAACGAACACGGCGAACACTCACACACTCATTCGCACGGTGATTTGGGCGAACATACTCATCATCACAGCCACGAGCATACTCACAGCAAGCATACTCACGCTCACCCTACTCTTACTGAGCAAAAGACTATCGAGGTTATCGGCAAGATTTTGAGTAAAAATGACGCACAAGCTCAGCACAACAGGGAGCATTTTAACGAAAACCGCGTGCTTTGTTTGAATTTGATGAGTTCGCCGGGCAGTGGCAAAACCACGCTTTTAGAAGCTACAATCAAAGCCTTTAAAGGAAAATTCGGCATTAGCGTGATAGAGGGCGATTTGGAGACTGAAAATGACGCCAAAAGAGTGCGCGAAGCGGGTGCAAATGCTTATCAAATCACCACAGGACAAAGCTGTCATTTAGACGCTTTTATGGTGCATAATGCCTTGCACCACTTAAATTTAGGCGACACGGACTTGCTTTTCATCGAAAATGTCGGCAATCTCGTGTGTCCAGCCAGCTACGACTTGGGCGAGCATTTAAATGTCGTGCTTTTAAGCGTAACTGAGGGCGATGACAAGCCAGCCAAATACCCTGTAATGTTTCGCAAGGCTGATTTAGTCATCATCTCAAAGGCTGATTTAGCCGCTCACTTTGATTTTGACACGGAAAAAGCCACAAAAGAGTGCAAAAAACTCAATCCAAAAGTAGATATCATCGTTTTAGATGCAAAAAGTGGCACGAATTTAGAGCTGTGGCTTAAATTTTTGCAGCTTAAAAAGGAGCTTTGCTGATGTGCCTTTCAATCCCGTCTGAAATTTTAGAAATTGATGAGCTAAACAACGCTTTGGTGCAAACTTTGGGCGTGAAAAGGCGCGTGAGCTTGGATTTGATAAGCGAGCCTTGTAAGGTTGGGGATTTCGTGCTTATCCACGTGGGCGTGGCTATGGAAAAAATCGACAAGGAATTCGCGCTTGAAAGCATAAAGACTTACAAGGGCATAGTTGAGGCTATGCAAAATGGCGACATAGCCGAAAACGAAGGCGATTTGGGCTTAAATGCGTTGAGTAAGGGCTGAATTTTGCGTGAATTTTTTGTAAAAATTCATAAATTTTTTATTTTTGAGGTTTGAATTGAATTTTGGTATTTTGTTTGTAAATTTGTGGTGTAATTTTAAATTATAAAATTTTAAAAATTCACGGCTTTTTGATAATCTACAATAAAATTGTGATTAAATTAAGTGCAAAAATTATATTAAAGATTAAAAAAGGATAAGTATGCCCTACAATGATTTTTTGGCACGTTTTAAACTCTTACTTGATAAAAGAAGAGATTTGATTATAAATACACTTTCAAATATCTTTACTATGCGACTTGTCGGCAACAAAACACACGGCGACTTAGCAGAGATAGGCATTACTGAGTTTGTTAATCAATTTATGTATGATTTTAACGCTAAACACACGGGCAAGGATTTGTTTCGTGCCAAAGAACACAAAGAGGATATTGTAATCATCAATGAACTGACAAAGATACAAAAAAACACAACACAAATTTTACGCATAGATGAGGGTTATAAATACGATAGCACAAGCAAAAGTATTGTCAAAGGAAAGGGGCGCAAACACCCTATTTATATATTTATCGATAAAGATGGAAATTATATTTGCGAGGTGCGTTATGGCGGTGCGGCGGCAAATGCGTTACAAAGAGGCTTTTGGACACATACTATTCACGCAAATACTTATTTTAAAAGCCTTACAGGTTGGCTTTCTTATGAACATAATGTTGCACTAGTAAAACTCTTTTGTTTAGCTTTAAACAGCACTAAAAAGGGACACGAACAAGCAAATTTGATTTTACAAAACGATATTGACGACTTGAAACGAGGCAAAAATGTCTAGCGCACAGCAAAAATCAATTTTAATGCGTGCGCAAACTCCGCAAACAAGTCTTTTTGATGATTTACAAGTGCCACAAACTGAGGGCATAAAATATGTTGGCTCAAAATTAAAAATTCTACCGCACATTATCCAAATCATCAATGGACTCAAAATTCGCACAGCACTTGATGCTTTTAGTGGCACAACGCGTGTAGCACAAGCATTTTCTCAACTTGGCTTTGATACAAGCGCAAATGACATAGCAGAGTATTCGGAAATTTTTGGGCATTGTTATTTGCTTTCAACAAAACCAAATGAGTTTTATCAAAAATTCATAGATGAACTTAATTCGCTAAAAGGCACTTTTGGCTGGTTTTCACAGCATTATGGTGGAGAAAATGAGACTGGCAAACGACCATTTCAACTTAAAAACACAATGAAACTTGACGCTATCCGCGACAAAATTGATGAATTTGACCTAAAATTTACAGACAAAGCCGTGCTTTTAACGAGCCTTATTTTAGCACTTGATTGTGTGGATAACACTTTGGGACATTATGCTTCTTACCTTTCTGGCTGGTGCAAACGCTCTTATAATGACCTTTTTTTGAGACTTCCACGCCGTTTTACGCCAAAAACTCAAAATCGTGTAATAAAAAGCGATGCTTTTCAAGCTATAACAAACTTTTATGATTTGGTGTATTTTGACCCGCCTTATGGTTCAAATAATGAAAAAATGCCCCCTAGCCGTGTGCGTTATAAGGCATATTATCATTTTTATAAAAGTGTGATTTTAAACGATAAACCACGCGTTTTTGGTAAGGCAAATCGCCGTGAAGACTCACGAGATACAGCATTTCCGTGTATATTTGAAGAATTTAAAAGAGACGAAAGTAATAAATTTATCGCTATGAGAGCGATTGAACGGCTTATTGCTAACACAAATGCACGCTATATCTTGCTCTCATACAGCTCTGGTGGGCGTGCAAGCAAACAAGAACTGCAAGAAATTATTAGCCTAAATGGGCGACTTTTAGATGCGCGCGAGATTGATTATAAAAAAAATGTGATGAGTGCGATGCGGTGGAGCTATGAGTGGGTAAATGATGACAACACGCACAAAGAGTATTTATTTTTGTTAGAAAGATAAACTACAAATCCGCGAATTTTGAGTAAATTTTTAAAATCCATACTAAAAATTTGTAGATTTATCTAAAAACACAAAGAGAAGATATACTTTGTCAAAAGTGTGTAAAATTTACACCAAAATATAAAATAAAGGCAAAAAATGAATTTTATCGATGAATTTAGGGACAAGGATACCATTTTAGCCTACGCAAGGCTTATCGAAAAGGAAGCGCAAAGCCCCATAAACATAATGGAAATTTGCGGCGGACACACGCACAGCATTATGAAATTTGCCTTGCCGTCCATCTTGCCAAAAAGCGTGAATTTCATACACGGACCGGGCTGCCCTGTGTGCGTGATGCCACGCGCTCGCATCGATATGGCGATAAAGCTTGCAAGTATGCCAAATACCATTTTTTGCACGCTTGGAGACTTGCTGAGAGTGCCAGGAAGCACCATCTCACTGCTTGAACTGCGCGCCAAAGGTGCTGATGTGCGCGCCCTTTACTCGCCCCTTGAAGTGCTAGAAATTGCCACGCAAAATGCCGATAAAAACATAATTTTTTACGCCATAGGCTTTGAAACTACCACGCCGATGAGCGCACTTTTGCTTGAAAAGGTGCTTGAAATGGGGCTAAAAAATGTCTTTTTTCATATCAACCACATAGTCGTGCCAGAGCCGATAAATGCGATAATGCAAAGTGGAGAGGCAAAGATAAATGCCTTTTTAGGACCATCTCATGTAAGCGTCATCACAGGATACAAGATATACGAGCCTTTGGCAGCTTGTTTCAAAACGCCCATTGTGGTGAGCGGTTTTGAGCCTGTGGATATTATGCAAAGCGTGTTAGAATGCGTTAGGCAGTGCAATGAGGGCAAATTTGAGGTTGTCAATCAATACTCCCGTGCCGTTACCAAAGAGGGCAACAAAAAGGCGCAAGCTATGGTGAGTAGGTATTTTGAGCCTTGTGATTTTGAATTTCGCGGGCTTGGGTTTATCAAAAATGGCGGGCTGAGATTAAGGGCTGAATTTGACGAGCTAAATGCCGAAAAACGCTTTGACTGCGCTGTTGTGAGCAAAGGCGAAAGCAAGGTTTGTATATGCGCTCAAATTTTAAAAGGACTTGCAAAGCCTTATGAATGCAAGGTTTTTGGCAAGGCTTGCACGCCCAAAAGCCCCATAGGTAGCTGTATGGTATCGGGCGAGGGAGCTTGCGCGGCTTATTATAAGTATGCAAAGGTGAATTGAAAAAATGCTAAATTTTTCGATATTATATAACAAACACACAGGACTTTTTTGTTGAAATCAGCTAGAATCGTGCTAGGTTTGGAAAAGCTTGGAAATTTAAGGTTTTTAGCAAGGGCAAAAACTCTTAAAGAGTGAGTAAGTCCCAAAACTCTCAAAAGCTTGAAGGCTTTTAGCATTTGAACCCTTTCAAAGTTTTTTTAAATTCAAGGCAAAACAGAGTTTCATCGCAAGGCTATAAAAGCACTTAAAATCAAACCTAACGCCTTGCAGCAAAGTTTGCCTATCTTTGATGAGAGTTTTGATATAAGTGTGATAAAAGCAAAGCGTGAATTTAGACGAGCTTGTGGAGTTTATTGCTCGTTAAAAGCATTTGGATATAAAGCTAGTTAATATACTCATCGCAAGGGGCGTTAGGCGGATTATCCGTGATAATGAGAATTCAATCATTTTTAATTCCTTGTGCTGTTTTTAGACTCAATAGCCAGCTCAATCATACTTACAAATCACTCATAAATATCTAGCAAAATGTAAAAAACATTTTGTCATCGCAAGAGCTAGCAATCTCGTGTTACGCTGCGCTTGTAACGATGATAATTACGCTTACAAAGCACATTTTAAAAGCTGAATTTCACTTTAAAATGCGCTTTGAGGATTGTTTTAGTGCAAACTTTCTATGTAGCTTATCGCTGAAAGTGCGGCGACAGCTCCGTCCGCTGCGGCGCACACTACTTGCTTTGGCGCGTCCTTGCGCAAATCCCCAGCCGCGAAAAGTCCAGCGACATTTGTTTGCATTTTAAGATTTACGCTCACTTGCCCGTTTTGCTCCATAGCGCACAAAAATTCGCCATTTGCTTGCTTTAAAACCTCATTTCGCACATCAAGCCCCACAAAGACGAAAATCCCCGGCACCTTTAAATCCCGCTTTGAGCCGTCTTTTAGCCCAACTTTTACGCCCAAAAGTCCGCTGCTATCGCCATAAGCCTCGTCTATCAACGCGCTTGTGATGAATTCGATTTTAGCGTTTTTGCGCGCCTTTTCAAGCGTGGTTGGTGCGGCGCGAAACTCGTCTCTGCGGTGGATTATATGCACTTTGGTGCAGATATTTGCAAGGTAAAGTGCCTCTTCTATGGCGGTGTCGCCACCTCCAAGCACGGCTACTTCTTTGTTTTTGTAGAAAAATCCATCGCAAGTGGCGCAGGTGCTGACACCCTTGCCAAAAAATTCATCTTCGCCTTTAAATCCAGCCTTGCGCGGGGCTGAGCCTGTGCAAACGATGACGGATTTAGCTTTTTGCTCTTTGCCGCCCTCGATAAAGACGCTAAAAGAGCCATCAGCATTTTTGCTAACCCTTTCAACGCTTGTCATTTCGTGCTTTAAGCCAAAGCGCATACACTGCTCGTTCCACGGCGCCATAAAGGACATTCCATCAAGCACCTGCGCTACTCCGGGGTAGTTTTCGATTTCAGAGCTTGAGGTAATTTGCCCACCGGGCATTCCCCGCTCAAACATAACGACATTTTTAAGTCCTCCGCGCGTGGCGTAAAGTCCTGCGGCAAGCCCAGCTGGACCGCCGCCGATGATAGCTAAATCTAACATTTCTTTCCTTTCTCTTGTGTAAAATTCACATTTAAATTTCGCTTTTGGCATTATAATCAATAAAAATTATTATTTAGCTAACCTAAGGCTGAATTTTTGCAAATTTTTTAAGTTTGAGTAAAAAACTTAAATTTCTTTGAATTTTCAGCCCTGCAAGTCAAAGGTAAAAAATTCGCTTTGAAAGAAATTTCTCACGCGTCCGTATTGAAAAAGTGCTGGTTCGTAGTTTTGCACTTCGTGGTATAAAAGCGCAAGCGCAAGCGTGGCTTCTTGGTTAAATGGGTCTTCAACCTTAGCAAGTTCGAGCAAGGCTATGGCGGTGTTTGGGTTGTTTGCGCCCACTGCTGAAACGGCGGCGAGAAAGTAAATGCGTGAGTCTTTTATCTTATAATCATTTATCAAAATGTCATAAAGCCCATAAGCTTCTTCAAAAAGTCCTGCGTAAAGGTTCATATAAGCAAGCATTGTGATGAGTCCTATTTCGCTCGTTTGGCTCACGGCTAGCACCTGTTTGATTTTGTCGCGCTCTTGGTTTAAAATGCCACAAATTCGCATCAAAGCCACATAATCGTCCATCACGACATTTGCGCCGTTTGCTAAATTTGTGTAGTTGATTTTCATATCTTTAAAGTAAATTTGCGCATTTTGTGAGTATTCTTTTATGTTTAAATTTGAGTTGCGGGCGTTAAAATACAAAATGTTTGCCAGCAAATCATCATTTAACAAGTCTTTGAGCCTTGCTATTAAGTTGTCGCTTTGGTTGTGCAAATTGTTGTTTTTAGCGGCGATGATTTTAACGATGAGATTAAAAGAATCATCAGCCACTTCGCTGTCTAAAAACGGCATCATCGCTAAATAATCGCCATTTGAAAAGGAAATGATACTTTGATAAATCAGCCCATTAAAATTCGTCTCTAAACCGATATTTTCGTTGATTTCACTTACCAAACGCCGAGTATCCGCTCCGCTTAAATTCCCCGCAAGCACGGCAAAAGCGCCCGCAGCGTAGTTTTTAGAGTCTAAATGATAAGAAGTTGAAAAGTGCTTGTAGGCTAAGTCAAATTTTTGCAGTTGGGCGTAGCTTAAAGCCAAATCAAAGTGCAAAATGCTGTGTTCGGTGTAGGATTTTAAGAGCTTTTCAAAGTCCTTGTTGGCTTCTTTGAGCTTGTGATTTAAAGCCCCTGAAATGATTTTTGAAAGCTTGACATTTACTGATGAGAGCGTGGAGCTAGCATTTAAAAGGGCTATGTTGTTTTGCTGTTTTTGTATGTAGTTGCTGACATTTGCCTTGTTTATGTAGTTTGCCGCTTGTTTGGTGTCAAAAACCTGATAAGGCGCGAAATAAAAAAGCAAATTCGCTTGTTCTTTTTTGCTCGCCATAAAGTCCTTAGCAAAGTTTTTTTGCGCAAGCTGTATGTTTAAAAGCTCTTTTTTAAGGCGCACTTTGATTTTGTGTCTGTCCAAAATCAAATTTTCCTCCCCGCCAAAGTATGAATTCGTGCGGTAAAGCATACTTTGGTAGTTGCCTACTTTTAAGTCGATTAAATTTAAAGCAGCAATGCTTGCGTTTCTTTCTTTGTCGATTTTCATCGAGCGTTCAAGTGCCTTTGTAGCCTTTTGATAATCGCCCATTCTTGCATACAAAAGCCCCATAGAAAGGCTACTTTCATAGCTGCCTTGCCTTTGTAAATTCTGCAAAGCCCGCTCATTTAGCCCCATTTTAGCGTAAATTTTTGCGCTTAAATACTTAGCATTATCAGCGTAAATTTCGTTGTCGATTTTTTGCAACATTTGCAAGGCTTCGGGGTAAAAGCCCTTGTAATAATAAATCAAACTCAAATAATAATTAAAAAGCTGCGAACGGCTTTCGTTTGGCAAATACACATAAGCTAAATCCACATAATAATCAAATTTCGCCTTGTCGTTAAGATAAAGCGAGCAAACGGCGGCATTTATGGCAGCGACCGTTTGGTTTTCGCCGCTTTCAATAGCCTTTTTAAAGGCTTGCAAGGCGTTTTGATAATGGCGTTGGTTCATTTGGGCTACGCCTAAATTATAATTTGACAAGGACTCACTATAAACGGCGATTTGCTCGTAAATTTTTAAGGCTTGTTCCATTTCGCCACGCAGATAAAGCGCGTTTGCCTTTTGTATCATTCCGTCAATCTTCGTCATCTCAAATTTGAAATTCTCTTCATCTCTCATCGCTTCGGCGACTTGTATGGCTTGGGGTATGATGACATTTTTAGGCGTTATGCCCGTTAAACTCTCAAAAAGCAAGGTTGTAATCAGCAAAAACACCACGCCCGCTAAAAGCGCCACGCCAAAGATGAGCCTGCCGTCCTTTTTCCAGTCCTTTTTGGGCGCAGTTTCGCTTGACGGGTCTTGCTCGCTTGTTTTTTCTAAAACAACCTCTTCTGCCATCTTTGTCCTTACAGATACTTTCTAAGCGCGTCAGGCACGCGAATGCTGCCATCTTTTTCTTGGTAATTTTCCATTATCGCTACAAGCGTGCGCCCTACGGCTAGGGACGAGCCATTGAGCGTATGCACGAGTTCATTTTTGCCCCGCTCATTTTTAAAGCGAATTTTAGCCCGCCTTGCTTGAAAATCACGGCAGTTTGACACGGAGCTTATCTCTCTAAATTTGTTTTGCCCAGCTAGCCACACTTCTAAATCAATAGTCTTAGCCGCTGAAAAGCCCAAATCTCCCGTGCATAAAAGCATTTGTCGGTGCGCTAGCCCCAAACTTGTCAGCAAATCGCTCGCACAAGCTAGCATTTCATCAAAAACACTCTCACTTTGCTCAGGCTTTGTGATGCTTACAAGCTCGACCTTTTCAAACTGATGTTGCCTTATAATGCCCCTTGTATCGCGCCCAGCAGAGCCAGCCTCTTTGCGAAAGCAAGCGCTATAACAAGTCATTTTGATAGGCAAATCCTCACTTGCTAAAATTTCATCAGCGTAAAGGTTGGTTACAGGAATTTCAGAAGTGGAGATGAGATAGCTGTCCTCACCCTCGATTTTATAGGCATCATCTTTGAATTTTGGCAGCTGTCCTGTGCCAAACATAGTGGTAGAATTTACGATAAAAGGCACATTTACCAGCTCAAAGCCCCGACTAGCGTTAAAATCTATCATATAATTTACAAGAGCGCGGCTTAATCTCGCGCCCTCATTTTTAAGCACGCAAAAGCGACTTCCAGCGATTTTCACGCCACGCACAAAGTCAAGCCAGCCAAGCTTTTCGCCCAGCTCAAAATGCTCTTTTGCGGCAAAGTCAAATTTTGGCAGCTCGCCTACTTTTTTAAGCTCGACATTGTCATTTTCATCATCTCCAACAGGCACGCACTCATCGGGGATATTTGGCACGCTGTGAGCAAGCTCTAAAAGCTCGTTTTGAATTTCATTTACCCTTGAATTCAGCTCGTTGATTTTTGCCTTGTTTTCATTGAGTTTTGCCTTTAAATTTTCTTTATCGCTCGCACTTGCTAACTCTTTTGAAAACTTGTTTTGAAAGGCTTGCGCTTCTTCAAGTTTAGCGCGTTCTTTTTTTAAATTTACAAAGCAAATTTGCAAATTTTTAAGCAAATTTTCATCAACCTTTTTTGCCTTTAACTTCGCTGCAACGCTGTCAAAGTCTTTTTCCAAAAGCTTCAAATCAAGCATTTTTAACCCTTTAAAGTCCTATTTTCGCATAAATTTCTTGCATTTTTTCCCCTGCGATTTTTTTCGCCTTTTTTGCGCCAAATTCCAAAATTTCCTCAATCTGCTTTGGATTTTTAAGCAAATTTTCGTATTTTTCACGCGCTGGGGCAAAAAAATTCTCCACAAGTTCGTTTAAATACGCCTTAAAATGCCCGTGTCCCTCTCCGCCCTTTTCATAACGAGCTTGCAAGGCTTTTTGCCCAGCCTCGTCCAAAAAAAGCCGCGCTATTTTATAGACATTGCACTCTCGCCACTCTTTTGGGGCTTGCAAGGGCTCACTTGAAGTTATTATAGCAGAAATTTGTTTCTTTAAGTCCTTTGCCTTGCTAAAAATGTCAATGGTGTTTTTGTAGGATTTGCTCATCTTTGCGCCGTCCGTGCCTACCACAACAGCCACTTCCTCGCTTACTTGTGCCTTGGGCAAGATGAAAGTTTCGCCAAATTTTTCATTGAATTTCACCGCTAAATCCCGCGCGATTTCAAGGTGCTGCACTTGGTCCTTACCCACAGGCACAAGCTCACTGCTAAAAAGCAAAATGTCAGCAGCCATTAAAACAGGGTAGCTGAAAAGTCCGTGCGTGGCGTTTAAGCCCTTTGCGAGCTTGTCCTTGTAGCTGTGAGCGCGCTCTAAAAGCCCCATAGGCGTGAGTTGCGATAAAAACCAGTAGAGTTCTAGCACTTCCTTGACATCACTTTGTAGCCAAAAGGTGCATTTTTCGGGGTTTATGCCAAGACTTAAAAAGGCAGCCGCCGCTTTTAAGGTGTTTTCGTTTAAATTTGGCGGGCTTGAAGTCATCGCGTGGTAGTTTGCGATAAAGATAAACATATCCTGCTTGCTTTGCGCCTCTATCATCGCAGCAATAGCACCAAAATAGTTGCCTATGTGTAAATCCCCGCTTGGTTGCAGTCCCGTTAAAACCCTCATTTTAAGTCCTTTATCAACTCATCGACAAGTTTTTCTACGCTTTTTTGCTCGACATTTATGATGATATCAGCCTTTTTTTCATACTCGCTTAATCTTTCATCAAACAAAGCCCTTGCTTTTTCGGTGTTTGCAAAGAGTGGGCGTTCTTTAAGTGCCTTTTCATCAAGCCTTTGTCGCAAAAATTCAAAACTTGCTTTAAGATATATTATCACAGAATTTTTATCCCTTTGTAAAGCCTTGTAAAAACCCCCGCCCGTTGCGATGACATAGCCATTAAGCTTTGAAATTTCGTCCGCAATTTTTTTTTCTTCATTTCTAAAAAATTCCTCGCCAAATTCAGCAAAAATTTCGCTGATTTCCTTGCCTAGCCTTTGTTTTATCAGCTCATCGGTGTCGATGAAATGAGCTTTCATTTGCTTTGCCAAAGCCTGAGCCACTGTGCTTTTGCCACAGCCCATAAAACCGATGAAAATCACATTTTTACTCATCTTTTTGCCCTTTTTTTCGAGCTGCGATGACAAGCGGCACGCCCTCAAAGGCGAATTCCTTGCGAATTTGGTTAGCAAGATAGCGTTTATAGCTAAAATGCAGTGCTTTTGGGCGGTTCATCACAAGGGCGATTTTAGGCGGAGCGCATTCATACTGCACGGCGTAGTAGATTTTCACGGCTTTGCCAAAATCACTTGGCAAAGGGTGCGCCTTTGTCGCGGTGTTTATAAGCTCGTTAAGCCTTGCGGTGGGGATTTTTTGAATGAAATTCGCAAAAACTTCCAAAATTTTATCAAGCAACACGCTCACGCGCTTGCCGCTTTTTGCGCTTATGCTGATGATGGGCGCGTGGGCTAAAAACTTAAAGCGTTCAAATTTCAGCTCTTTGCAAACCTTGTCAAAGTCCAAATCGCTAATATCCCATTTGTTCAGCACAATGATAACGCCCAAATAATGCTTGTCTATAAGTCCAGCGATTCTTTCATCAAGCTCGTTAAAGCCCTCGCTTGCGTCCAAAATCAAAAGTGCGATTTGAGCTTGCTCTAAAAGCTTTTGTGTGCGGTTAAGGGCGAATTTTTCAAGTCCTGCGATTTTGCCTCGTTTTCTAATGCCAGCTGTATCGATGAATTCTATGGTTTTATCCTTGTAAAACACGCTTTCATTGACAGGGTCTATGGTAGTGCCAGCTATATCGCTTACTACACTTCGCTTTTCTTTCACAAGGGCGTTTAAAAGGCTTGATTTGCCGACATTTACGCGCCCTACAATGCCTACTTTGATGACATTTTCATCAATGCTTTTAAATTTAAACTCATTTTCGCCGTTTTCATCATAGTTTTGCAAAAAATCCTCTAAATTCTCGCTCTCATCGGCAAGGATAAAAGGCTCATATAAATGCTTTTCAAGCCAGCCATAAAGCTCATCAAGCCCTGTGGCGTGGCTTGTTGAGATAAAAAAAAGCTCTTTAAGCCCAAAAGAAGCAAACTCAAAAGCCCTTTGCTCGTCCTTTTGGCTGTCGATTTTGTTTATCACCAAGGCGGTTGGTTTTTTGAATTTTAGGATTTCAAAGAGTAGTTTTTTGTCCTCATCATCTGGGTATTTTTTGCCATCAACCATATAAAGCACTATGTCAGCGGACTTTGCGCGCGCTAGGGTGTTTTGCTTTACGGCGCGAAAAAGCTCATCGCTTTCATCAAGCCCGCCGCTGTCGATGAGTAGGGCTTTTTTGCCATTTATATTTACTTCAAGCTTGTTTGTGTCGCGTGTCGTGCCTGCTATGTCGCTTGTTATGGCTACTCTTGCGCGTGCGATTTTGTTAAAAAGGCTTGATTTGCCGACATTTGGCTTGCCTACGAGTATGATACTTTGCATTGCTATCCTAAATTTATGCGAATTTTTTGTGAGATTATAGCGAATTTGGCTTAAAAGGTAAAGAATGTTTAAATTTGAAAAAGGGTAGCGCAAGCGTAACCACAAGCACCTATCATTTTGTAAAGATGTCAAATGGGGAGCTTTCAATTTTGATGATTATGACTGATGATAAAAATGGAGTTTCAATCGTAGATAAAGAATACACGCTTGATTCTTTTAAAGAACGCTTAAAGCATACAAATTCAGATTGTTTCTAAGGTAAAATGTTGATATTTTGTGTGCTAAAAATGCCGATGTGTAAGACTTTTTACACAACAAAGCCATTACTTTTGAGCGAAATTTGCGTGCTTGCACTTATTTATATACGAGCAATGCTGATAAAAGCGTTGTTTTTTGAATTTTTCTCAAAAAAGAGCTAAATTTTTCAAAAATTCAGCCCAAAAGCCACAAAAAAGTGTTACAATACTCAAAAAAATTCGCTAAAATCTGCGAAAATTCACAAAGGAAAGCCCAAAAGCCTTATGCAAAAGCCCGATATACAAGAGTTTAGCAATTTTATCGTTGATTATATCTCCACAATGGTAGGCATCGGCACATATAGCTCACGCGTGGATAGGTGCGCTAAACGCATATCGCAAAGCTTTGGCTACAAGATAAGCCTGAATTTTTCGTTCAATCACACGCTGATAAACATAGTCGACCCCGACAACTACGCCATTTCACGCACTTATTTGGTTACAAACAAATACTCGCTCGTGGATTTTCGGCTCATCTCAAATTTAAGCGGTTTGAGCTGGGCGATTTACGACCACATACACGATTTGCGCGTGGCAAAAAGGTGCTTTACCAAGCTCGTGGCGAAAGAAAAACACCCTTTTTATATGTATATCATCTTGCAAAGTATCGCAAACGCAAGTTTTTCCAAGCTTTTTGGCGGGGATTTTGGCACGGTGCTTGTAGTGCTGGTAGCTGGACTCATCGGCACTAGCGTGAAAACCCTACTGACAAGGTATTTTAAACTTGACATTCGTCTTATCTACATACTCTGCGCCTTTGTTTCATCGTATATCGCGCTCATCGGCGTGAATTTAAAGCTCACGCAAACGGGCGAAGTAGCACTTGCTGCGAGCATTTTGTATCTCACGCCGGGCGTTTTTTTCATAAATTCAGTCATCGACATACTCAAAAACTACATTCAAATGGGCATCAGCCGCATCATCAGCGTGGTAGTGCTTGTTAGCTGCGTTGGCATAGGCGTTTATATCACTTTGAGCCTTGGCGATTTTAGGTTGATAAAATGATAGAGCCGATTTTGTGGGATATGCTCTTTGCGGCGCTTGTGAGCTTTGGCTTTGCTTACGCGTCAAACCCGCCCACGAGCATTTTGTTTTTGTCCGCCCTTGTGGCGGCGATGGGGCATAGTTTTCGCTTGGTTTTGACGGACTTTTTTGGCTTTTCAAACCTTGCCATCGCCACTTTTTTAGCCGCTTTTTTGGTGGGCTGCGTGAGTATGCTTTTGGCAAAAATCGCTAAAACCCCAGCCGAAATCATCGCCTTTCCAGCCTTGCTGCCGATGATACCGGGCGTTTTTGCCTACCGCACGATACTTTATTTGTTTAGCTTTATCAACGCAAGCGAAGAGACGGCTAAAACGCGGTATTTGGTTGAATTTTTTGACTATTTTTTCACCACGCTTTCTATCACTTTGGCTTTGGCTGTGGGCGTTTCAGTAACCTTGCTGCTTTTCTTTGAGCAAAGCTTTATGACGACAAGGCACAGCGGACTTTTTGGCAAGTATAGGCATTTAAAAAGGCACAAGTTGAGGTAAATTTCGTTACACTTTAAACAAAAATGCCATAAAAATTCAGCTTTTTGACACAATGCCTTAAATTTTTGCTATAATCAAACTCATATTTTTACACAAAAGGACACTTATGAAGCTCACAAGAAGCGAATTTATCGTCATTTCACTGATGCTTTTTTCTATGTTTTTTGGCGCGGGAAACTTCATCTTTCCGCCTATGCTCGGCAAAGAATCAGGCGAAATTTTTTACCAAACTATACTTTATTTTTGCGTTACGGCGGTGCTTTTGCCCGTTTTAGGCGTAGCAGCTGTGGCAAGGTGCGGCAGCGTGCAGGCACTTACTGGGCGCGTGGATAGGTTTTTTGGTCCTGTTTTCATCGTGCTGATTTATCTTTCGATAGGTCCGTTTCTTGCCATACCTCGTGCGGCGAATTTGCCCTTTGAAGTGGGCGTTGCGCCCGTGGTAGGCGAAACAAAAGGCGTGTGGCTCATCGTTTGGAGCGTGTTCTTTTTTGTGGTGAATTATCTTGTCTCCATCAACAAAAGCAAACTTGTCGAAGTGCTTGGCAAGTGGCTCACGCCCGTGCTTTTGCTGATGATAGCCTTGCTCGTTATCGGGGCTTTTGTCGCTGACACGCCGCCCCTTGCCGCTCCAAGTGGCAAATACGCCACAGCCCCCACAAGCACGGCGTTTCTTGCAGGCTATGACACGATGGACGCTATGGCTTCCATAGTTTTTGGCATAGTCGTTGTGGGCGTTTTGCGAAGTTTTGGGGTGCAAGATGACAAAACCCTCGTGCAAACCACGATAAAAACGGGCATTTTCGCAGGTGCGTTGCTCTCTATCATCTACATAGCCTTAGCCTACCTTGGCGCAACCACAGCAGGGGCTATCACAGAGACGGCAAACGGGGCTGAAATCTTGGCAAAATCAGCCGAATTTCTCTTTGGCAACGCAGGGCAAATCATACTTGGCATTGCGCTTTTTTTAGCTTGTATCACCACAACCGTGGGGCTTACGACCTCAGGGAGTGATTATTTTAACTCGCTTGCGCCCAAAATCAGCTACAAATCGTGGTGCTTGATATTTAGCGTGGTGAGCGCATTGATGGCAAATATAGGGCTTTCGGGCATTTTGAAATTCGGCGTGCCTATACTCGTGGCGTTTTACCCTGTGGTTATCGTGCTCGTGGTGCTTGCGCTCATCGACAACCTCATCGACAGCTCAAAGCTCATCTACCGCGCCTGCATTTATATCACGCTCGTTACGGGGCTGATTTACTCGCTAGGTTCTGTCGCCACCATAAACGGCGAAAAGATTCTGCCCGCTAGCTTTGTGGAGCTTGTAAAGCAGGCTATGCCCTTTTATGACTATGGCTTGGGCTGGGTGTTGTGGGCTATCGTGGCATTTTGTGTAACATACATTATCCACACCGTGCTTAAATTTAAGCAGTAAAGGCGAATTTTCGCCTTTGCCACGCTTGTGATTGTTTGTCGGCACAACGAGAAAAGCCATTAGAATTTTCGTTTTGAAAGAAAACAAATCCTAACCCACGCTTTTGTTTCACAAAGCGCCTAAATTTAAGCCACAAGCCTTTTCACAAAAACTTGCTGAATTTTGCAAATTTATTACCCAACTTTACTTTTTTAGTGCTATAATGCCACTTTTATTTTCAAAGAGGGAGAAACAATGGTTTCATCAAAAAAAGCCTTGCTCGCTGGCGTTTTAGCGAGTGTTGTTTTGGCACAAAGTGCCTTTGGAGCGGAAAAAGACGGAGTCTTTGTGGGTGTGGAGCTTGGAGCAAACAAGGTTAAATTCAAGCAAACGCTAGATTATGCTATGGGTCCTGCGAGCATTTCAGGCGACATTAAGGCGGACAATCTTATGCCAAGCCTTGCTGTAAAGGGCGGTTATAAGTGGTTTTTCGGCGCACAGCGTAATTTCGGCGTGCGAGCTTACGGACAAGTGGGCGTAGGACACGGCAGGCTTGTAAATGTCGAGTATAGCGACTCGCTTAAAGGTTTGCTTGTGCAAATGAATCAACATTTAGGAACTATGGCGCAAGCAGCGGCAAATCAAGCTGCTAGCTCTGTTTTCACAGGCACGGGCAAGACTTACTACACGACTTTTATTGATTATTTTATCGGGGCTGATTTGCTTTACAATTTCACTCCAAAAAACGATGACATAACTTGGGGCGTTTATGCTGGCGTGGGCGTTGGCGGCGTTACTTGGGCGGCAAATGGCAAAGAGTATGAGGTATCAAATGGCAAGCGAAGCTACACGAATTTCGCCGCAAATGCGAATTTAGGCTTGCGAGTGAGTGTCAAAGAAAACCACGAAATCGACCTTGGCGCACGCACTTACTTTCCTAAATCAAAGCTTTTCAAAGCAAGCAACGGCACTTCACCGCTCATACCGCCACAAACGCCAGCTACTGTAAAGGACACCAAAACTTACCATTATCGCCCTTTCAGCGTGATGCTAAGCTACATTTATAATTTCTAATCAAAGGGCTTTAAGCCCTTTTTCAACGCCCTTATCAAAAAGCGGGCGGGGTGAATGGCTGGGATAAATTTTTTGGGGATAAAAAGCGGCTCATCGCAAAGCAAAGCGCACAGATACCTTGCTACGAAAAGGTAAAACGCACAAGTATCTTACTGCAAAAAAGCAAAGCACATAGATATCTTGCTGTAAAAAAGCAAAGTGCGCAGATACCTTGCCGCGAAAAAGCAAGGCACACAAGTATCTTACTGCGAATTTGCAAGAAAATTCAAGGCTTTGAAAAGCCTTGAATTGCCTCAACGCTTTGCTCTCAGCAACCCGCTGTGTATTTTTTGCTTTGTGTGGATACTTCGCCAAAGGCTCAGTATGGCAAATTTATTAAAATGACAAAAAACTTGTCATTTTGAGCGTAGCGAAAAATCCAAAGAATTTACGATACACTTTGATTTTATGGATACTTCGCTGCGCTCAGTATGACAAGGATTTTGTTATGTTGAGTGAGTGAAACGAGCGACCCAACTGGTTGTAAGGCGCAAGCCGCAGCAAAAAAATCCACAGAGATTAAAAGCACACTTACTATTTTTAGATACTTCGCTTTCTTGCGAAAGCTCAGTATGACAAAATTTAGGCTTTTGCTTGAATTTTTGTGGTAAAGTTTGCTTAAATTTATGGATTGCCACGCTAGCCTTGTGGCTTGCTCGCAATGACAAAAAATTTTGCAAGCGAAAAAACATTTTGTTTTTGTTTTGTTAGCCTTTTTAGGATAAAATTGCTTTTTTAATGCTTAAAGCATTGCAAGACACTTAAAAAGGCGATTTGATGATAGACATTATGCAAATTCAGGCTATTTTGCCGCACCGCTATCCGCTTTTGCTGGTGGATAGGATTAGCGAGTTAGAGCTTGGTAAATTCGTGCGCGGATATAAAAATATCAGCATTTCAGACCAAGTTTTCAACGGGCATTTTCCAAATCACCCTATTTACCCGGGCGTTTTGATTTTGGAGGGTATGGCGCAAACAGGCGGTGTGCTGGCGTTTAAGAGTATGAGCGAGCAGGTAAATCCCGCTGAAAAGGTGGTTTATTTCACAGGCATTGACGCGGCGAAGTTTAGAAACCCCGTGCGCGTGGGCGATAAGCTCGTATATGAAATGAATGTCGTCAAAAATCGCGGTGCGCTGTGGGTTTTTGAGGGCAAAGCCTTTGTTGATAACACTTTGGTGGCAGAAGCACAGCTCAAAGCGATGATAATGGATAGATGATGAGCGAAATTCATTCAAGTGCGGTTGTGGAAAAGGGGGCAATTTTAGGCGAAAATGTCATCATCGAGCCTTATGCTTTCATCGGTAAAAACGCTGTTTTGGGCGATGAGTGCGTGGTAAAACAAGGCGCACGCATACTTTCGCACACGACAATCGGCGCAAAAAGCCGAATTTTCTCTTATGCCATAGTGGGCGACATACCGCAAGACATTTCTTACAAGGACGGCGAGCTTGAAACAGGCGTGATAATCGGCGAAAATTCCACTATCCGCGAATTTGCGACTATAAATTCAGGCACAGCAAAGGGAGATGGCTTTACTCGCATAGGCGCAAACGCCTTTATAATGGCTTATTGCCACATAGCGCACGATTGCAAGCTTGGAAACAATGTGATTTTAGCCAACAACGCCACGCTCGCAGGACACGTGGAGCTTGGGGATTTCGTGGTCGTGGGCGGGCTAACGCCTATTCATCAGTTTGTCAAGGTAGGCGAAGGCGCGATGATAGCAGGTGCAAGCGCACTTTCGCAAGACATAGTGCCTTTTTGTTTAGCTGAGGGCAACCGCGCAAAGATAAGAAGCCTCAATTTAGTAGGAATTCGCCGCCGTTTCGACAAAGATGAGGTTGAAAAAATCAACAAGGCTTATAAATTTTTATTCAAGCACAGCGACTTAAAAGCCGCAGCTAGCGAGCTTTTGCCAAAGTGCGAAAGCGAAAATGTCCGCAAAATGTGTGAATTTATCTTAAACACCACGCGCGGAATTCCTGTTTATAGGGGTAGAGACGATGAGTAAATGTAGTTTTTGTGGGACGCAGGGCGTTATCGCTTCGCAGCGGACAAGTTTGATGGATAAAATCCTACTCACTACCGAGTATCAGCACGCTTTTATTTGCGAAAATTGCGCGAAAAACGCTTATGAGGCGTTTTTTGGCGAGAGCAAAGTGGCTTTGCAAGCGCAAAAACCAAGCATTGAATTCAAAAATATCACGCCAAAAGAGCTTAAAGCGCACCTTGACAAGTATGTCATCGGGCAAGAGCGCGCTAAAAAGGTGTTTAGCGTGGGCGTGTATAATCACTACAAGCGCATTTTTAAGGCTATCACAAAGGACGATGACACTGAACTTTTCAAATCAAACATTTTGCTCGTAGGTCCAACAGGTAGTGGCAAAACCTTGCTTGCACAAACTTTGGCTCGCTTTTTAGATGTCCCCATAGCCATTTGCGATGCGACTTCCTTAACAGAGGCTGGCTATGTGGGCGAGGATGTCGAAAACATACTCACAAGGCTTGTCCAAGCTGCTGATGGCGATGTGAAAAAGGCGCAAATGGGCATAGTTTTCATCGATGAAATCGACAAAATCGCCAGAATGAGCGAAAACCGCTCCATTACGCGCGATGTAAGCGGCGAGGGCGTGCAGCAAGCCTTGCTTAAAATCATCGAGGGCAGCCTTGTCAATATCCCCCCAAAGGGCGGGCGAAAGCACCCAAACCAAGATTTTATTCAAATTGATACTTCAAACATTTTGTTTGTTTGCGGGGGCGCGTTTGACGGCTTAGAGCAAATTTTAAAGCGAAAAGTAGGCGATAAAGTCGTGGGTTTTGCGAGCGAAAAGGACAAAAAAGACAAGAATTCATTGCTTGAAAAGATAGAGCCTGATGATTTGGTGCATTTTGGGCTTATCCCTGAGCTTATCGGCAGGCTTCATATCATCGCAAGCCTAAATGAGCTTGATGAAAAGGATATGGTGCGAATTTTAACCGAGCCAAAAAACGCTATCATCAAGCAGTATCAAAAGCTTTTTGCGATTGACGGCGTGAGTCTTAAATTTGAAGACGATGCGCTCAGCGCCATAGCCAAGCTAGCATTAGAGCGCAAGACGGGCGCAAGGGGCTTGCGAAGTATCATCGAAGAAATGATGATTGATTTAATGTTTGAGTTACCAGAGTTTAAAAATTATGATATAATCATCACCAAAGAAGTGGTGCAAAAAGGCGCAAAGCCTTTGTTCATCAAAACCAAAAAGGCGGTATAAAATGATTTTTGACCAAGTTGTGGGATTTTTTTCCAGCGATATGGGGATAGATTTAGGCACGGCAAACACGCTTGTGCTTGTCAAAGACAAGGGCATAGTCATCAACGAACCCTCAGTTGTCGCCATAGAACGCGACAGATACGGCGGAGGAAAGCCTAGAATTCTAGCTGTGGGCAAAGAGGCAAAAGAAATGGTCGGCAAAACCCCGGGCAACATAGAAGCCATTCGCCCGATGAAAGACGGCGTTATCGCGGACTTTGATATGACTGAAAAGATGATTCGCTATTTCATCGAAAAAACTCACCGCCGCAAGAATTTCTTGCGCCCGCGCATAGTGATTTCTGTGCCTTATGGCTTGACACAAGTGGAGCGAAAAGCCGTGCGTGAGAGTGCTTTAAGTGCTGGTGCTAGGGAGGTTTTTCTCATCGAAGAGCCTATGGCAGCGGCTATCGGGGCTGATTTACCCATACAAGAACCAAAGGGCAATCTCATCATCGACATAGGCGGCGGCACGACTGAAATCGGCGTAACTTCACTTGGCGGGCTTGTCATCTCTAAATCAATCCGCGTGGCGGGCGATAAGCTGGATTCAAGCATTGTGGCGTGGATGAAAACTCACCGCGGGCTTGTCATCGGCGATAGAACCGCTGAGGAAGTTAAAATCAAAATCGGCTCAGCTTTTCCTATGGACAAAGAGCTTTCTATGGGCGTTAAGGGGCGCGACCAAATCACAGGGCTTTTGCAACGCATAGAAATTACGAGCGAAGATGTCCGTGAGGCTATGCTTGAAAATCTCAAAGAAATCGCCGATGCCCTAAAAGAAGTGCTTGAAAAAATGCCAGCTGACTTAGCAGGCGACATAGTAGAAAACGGCATAGTGTTAAGTGGCGGCGGGGCTTTAATCCGTGGGCTTGACAAGTATCTATCAGAGACCGTTCGCTTGCCCGCTTATGTGGCTGATGAGCCGCTTAAATGCGTGGCGCGTGGCACGGGCAGGATTTTAGAAGAGATAAAATTGTTACAACAGCTGACTAATGAAGAATAAAATTCGCTATTTGCTCATTGTATCTTTTTTACTCTTTATGTCTTTTTATTTTGGCGGGTTCGTAAAAAAGGGCGTGCTGGGTGTCAATGACCGCGTGATTGAGCAGTATTATAGTGCTAAAAATGCCGTTATTGACGCCATCAACGAGCATTTTAATCAAGTCGAAGAAATCCGCTTTTTACGCGCTAAAAACGAAGCATTAGAGCAATCAAGCGCCTTGCTTTCTACCTTTGCAAACCAGCTCAATATGATTTTGGAGGACAAAAATTCCACACTTTACTACCCGCAAATTTCGCTTGTCAAAGCCATATCTTTCGTGCAAATCAGCAACTACACGAAAATTTGGCTGTCCTTTTCAGGCGCGCTTGCTGGCACGCGCAACCAAGGGCTTATCTTTCAAGGCTACACGGCAGGTATCGCTGTGGTAAAGGACGGGCGTTTGATGGGCATCTTGCAAGGCGATGAGGACTGCACCTTTTCCGTGTATGTAGGCAAAAAGAAAATTCCCGGTGTCGCGCAAGGGCGAAACGGCAGGGTTGTGGTAAAATTCATACCCAAATGGGAAAAGATAAATGTCGGCGATGAGGTGCTTACAAGCGGGCTTGATGAGATTTTTTTCAGTGGCGTGCCTGTGGGGCGCGTGGTGAGCGTTTTGAGCGAGGATATGTATCAAAGTGCCGAGCTTGAAACCTTCGCTAAAATCAACATTCCAAGCTATATGTATCTCATCGAAAGATTTTAACACAAAGTTATCTTAATTGAGCTATAATTTCACAAAAAGGACACACGATGAACGAACTTAAAATAAACGACAAAGCCCCTGAATTTAGCCTTTTAAACCAAGACGAAGTGCAAATTTCGCTTGCTGATTTTGCGGGCAAAAAGGTGGTTTTATACTTTTACCCAAAGGACGACACGCCCGGTTGCACCATCGAGGCAAACGAATTCAGCGCACTTTATGAGGAATTTTTGGCAAAAAATGCCGTGATACTCGGCATAAGCGGCGACAATGCTCAATCACATTGCAAATTTATCGACAAATTCAAGCTCAAACACACGCTTTTGTGCGACACAGGCAACGAAACAGCACGAAAATACGGCGCTTGGGGGCTTAAAAAGAACTACGGCAAAGAGTATGAGGGCATTATCCGTAGCACTTTCATCATCGATGAGAGCGGTAAAATCGCACAAATCTTTCGCAATGTCAATCCCCGCGCCCAGCACGCCAAAGCGGTGCTTGAAAGTTTGTAGTGCTGATACACATTTGTTGCAGCGTGGATAGCCATTTTTTCATCAGTGAGCTTAAAAAACTCTACCCAAACGAAAATTTAGTAGGCTTTTTCTACGACTCAAACATACACCCACAAGCTGAATACGAGCTTCGCTTTTTAGATGTCAAGCGAAGTTGCGATAAAATAGGCGTTAAACTCTACAAGGGCGAGTATGAATTTGAAAAATGGCTGTGCGCGACAAGGGGCTATGAAGATGAGCCTGAAAAGGGCAAGCGTTGCGAAATTTGCTTTGATGAAAGGCTTGGAAAAAGCGTTGAATTCGCCCGCAAAATCGGCGAAAAAAGCCTTACAACCACGCTTTTAACGAGTCCAAAAAAGGATTTAAAGCAACTTGAACGCGCCTTGCAAAAAGAGTGCGCGAAATTTGGCATTACCTTTGTCGCGCCTGATTTTCGCAAAAACGGCGGCACGCAGAGGCAGTTTGCGCTTGCAAAAGAGGCTATGCTTTATCATCAAAATTATTGCGGTTGCCTTTACGCTCTCATCAAACAAAGGCAAAATCGCCCCTTTGTCGATGAGCTGATGAGTCCTATCACGCGTCAAGTGCTGCCAGCTAGCATTGAGGCAAGAACGAGGCTTTACAAAAAGCTTGCTAGGCTTGAAAAAAAGGGCGTAAAATTTCAGCTTGAAAGGGAGAAATTTTTAAATTATCGTTTGCTCAGTGCAAAAATTTGCGTGGATAAAAAGCCCATAAAAGCGCACATTTTGTTTTACTCGCACTTTAAAAATGCAAAAATTTGCTTTTCGCAAAATGAGAATTTAAAGGGCGTTTTGCGGGTTTTTAAAGATGAGCTTGTGTTTTGGGATTTTGAGTATTTTAACGCCCTTTGCAAGGGCAAATTTCTAAGCTTTGAGGCGTTTTTGAAAAAGCCTTTGAGCGTAGAAAAGGAAATCGCACTCCGCCAAAAGCTCTTTAAAGCGTATAATCTAAGCCCGATTATCATAAGCGAGCATTTGCCACAAGGCAGGGTTGAGATTGTGGCAAAAAGTGAAATTTACTTTGACACAAGAGAAACCTTGCGAATTTAGGGCGTTTTGCAAGCAGCTCGTAAAAAATTTACAAAATGTCAAATTTTATAAATTTTTTAAGTTTTAAAAGAGTATAATTTGATTTTTAAAAAGAAAATTTATCAAGGAAATGCTATGTCATCGGCATTAAAGCGCGTTTTGGGCGTTTTTGAGTTTTACAGGCAAGGATTTAGCGCGATGAGGCTTGGCAAAACGCTTTGGGGCGTGATTTTCGTCAAGCTTTTTGTGATTTTTGTGCTGCTTAAAATCTTTGTTTTTGATGAGAATTTAAACAGCACCTTTGCAAAGGACGCTGATAAAAGCGATTTTGTGCTGCGTAATTTAATCAACCCCGTAAATTCGGGGGTAAATTCAGCTATTTTAAACGAAAATTCCATAAATTCAAAGGCAAATTCAGCCCAAAATTCAAAGCAAAATCAAACAAATTCACAAAACATTCAAGCAACTTTGGACGAAATTCAAACAAATTCCGCAAATTCAAACGCAAATTCACAAGAAATTCAAGCCCTTTCGCACAAAAACGCGGCGAAAATTCACAAAGAGCAAACAAAAGAGAGTAGAATAAACACTTTAAATTCAAAACAAAAGGACACACGATGACAGAACTTTCAAGCGTGGATTGGAGCAGAGCGCAGTTTGCGCTTACTGCGATTTACCACTTTTTATTTGTGCCGCTCACACTTGGGTTGAGCTTTATGCTGGCGATAATGGAGAGCATTTATGTCAAAACAAATGATGAAAAATGGCTTAAAATCACCAAATTCTGGCTCACTCTTTTTGCCATAAATTTCGCTATCGGCGTGGCTACGGGCATTATAATGGAATTTGAGTTTGGCACAAATTGGGCAAATTACAGCTGGTTTGTTGGGGACATTTTCGGCGCACCGCTTGCGGTGGAGGGCATAATGGCGTTTTTCCTTGAAGCGACATTCTTTGCGGTAATGTTTTTTGGCTGGAACAAAGTATCAAAGGGCTTTCACTTGTTTTCGACTTGGTGCGTTGCCATAGGCAGCAACCTTTCAGCCCTTTGGATACTCGTGGCAAACGGCTGGATGCAGTATCCTGTGGGAATGGTGTTTAACCCCGACACCGCGCGCAACGAAATGCAAAGCTTTTTTGAAGTCGCCCTTTCGCCTGTGGCGGTGAGTAAGTTTTTGCATACCATAGGCAGCGGTTATGTCATCTCAGCACTCTTTGTGATGGGCATTTCGGCGTGGTTTTTACTCCGCAAACGCCACACGGGCGAAGCTAAGCGAAGTTTGGTTGTGGCAAGCAGCTTTGGGCTGATTTGCTCGGTATTTTTGTTTGTAAGTGGCGATGAGAGCGCATACCGCGTAACTCAAACTCAACCGATGAAACTAGCGGCTATGGAGGGCTTATACAGGGGCGAACACCGCGCTGGGCTTGTCGCCTTTGGGATTTTAAACCCTGACAAAAAGCCAGACAACAACGAAAGCGTGTTTTTGTTTGACTTAGAAATTCCTTATGCGCTTTCTATACTTGGCAACCGCGACCCAAACAGCTTTGTGCCGGGCATTGAAGACTTAGTTTTTGGCAACGAAGCAAAGGGCGTTCGCTCCATACAAGAAAGGATAAATAACGGCAAAATAGCCGTTTCAGCCTTGAAAGATTACAAGATAGCAAAAGAAAACAACGACAGCGAGCAAATGCAAGCGAGCAAAATTCAGCTTGAAGCGAATTTCAAGGACTTTGGCTATGGCTACCTTGACAAGCCCGAAGACGCCGTGCCGCCTATCGCGCTTACTTTTTACACCTTTCACTTGATGGTTGCGCTTGGAAGCTTGTTTTTCTTGCTTTTCATCGTGGTGCTTTATCTTTCTATGGCAAATGAGATTGAGAAATTCCGCAAGATTTTGTGGCTTTGCGTGTGGTTTATCCCGCTTGGTTTTGTCGCGGCTGAGGCTGGCTGGATAGTGGCTGAGGTGGGCAGACAGCCTTGGGCTATACAGGATTTGTTGCCTGTTAGCATCGCGGCTACAAATTTAAGCAGCGTGAATGTGCAAATTTCATTTTGGCTTTTTGCCGTGCTTTTTACGGCACTCTTACTTGCTGAGCTTAAAATAATGCTCAGCGCGATAAAAAAAGGATTTTAAATGTTTTTTGGTTTAGATTTAGAGGGACTTCAAATTTACTGGTGGGTAGTTTTAAGCTTGCTTGGCGGGCTTTTGGTGTTTATGTTTTTCGTGCAAGGCGGACAAACCTTAATCGATGAGTTAAGCGAAAACGAGCTTGAAAAAACAATGCTCATAAATTCGCTCGGACGCAAGTGGGAGCTTGGCTTTACCACGCTTGTGCTTTTTGGCGGGGCGGCTTTTGCGGCGTTTCCGCTTTTTTACGCTACTAGCTTTGGCGGTGCTTACTGGGCGTGGCTTGCGATTTTATTTTGCTTTATTTTACAAGCAGTAAGCTATGAATACCGCAAAAAAGAGGGCAACATTTACGGCGCAAAAACCTTTGAAATTTTTCTCAAAATCAACGGCTTTTTGGGCGTTTTTTTAATCGGCGTTGCGTTAAGTAGCTTTTTTAGTGGCTCACATTTTGTCTTAAACGAACAAAATTTCGTCCTTTGGCAAAGCAAATGGCGAGGTTTAGAGCTTTTAGCAAACCCTTACAACTACCTTTTAGGCTTTGCGCTTGTGTTTTTAAGCCGAATTTTAGGGCTTGCCTACTTTATGAACAACATAAACGATGAAAACATTCGCGCAAAAATCCCCAAAAAAGCGCTTTTAAACAGCCTTTTGTTTTTGGTGTTTTTCCTTGCCTTTTTGGGCTTTATCTTTGCAAAAGACGGCTTTGTTTTGGGCGCAAGCGGGGTTGAAATTCAGCCAAATGCTTATTTGCTCGCCTTTTTGCAAAATTTATTTTTGCTTGTCATCTTGCTTGTGGGCGTTGTTTTCGCACTTTGTGGCATTTATTTGCTTTGCTTTAAAAAATGTGTTTGCGCCATTTGGAGCTTGGGACTTGGCAGCGTTTTAGCTGTCTTTGCCCTACTTTTGAGTTTAGGGCTTGGCGGAGGCGTGTTTTATCCGTCTATCAGTGCTTTGCAAAGCTCTTTGAGTATCAAAAACGCGAGCAGTAGTTACTACACTTTAAGCGTAATGGCTTTTGTGTCCTTGTTTGTGCCTTTTGTGCTTGCTTATATAAGCTATGTGTGGCGAGCTATGGATAAGGTAAAAATCACCAAAGACGAGCTAAAAGCTGGCAAACACGACATTTACTAAATTTAAGTGTGAGTTTGAATTTCGCGTGTCGTTGTGAGTAAAGTTAAAATTTATGCCGTGAATTTATCGTGCGTGGCTTGATAAATTCACACAAAGAAAGGAAAAAAATGGAAGGCTTATTTTTACTTGCCTGGCCCCTTGTGATTTATCTTTCGTATAAATTCATAAGGCTAAACATCAGCCAGCTTGAAAAGCTAGAAAAGCTCTAATCCAAGCTTTATAAGGCTTGCCAACGCTCAATTTAGCTTTTTTAAACAAGGTAGCATTTCTCAGCTACCTTATTTCAAAGAAGGATTAGCTTGCCTAAATCCTTAAATTTAGACAAGTGAAGTTAGTTTGTTTGCTCCGTTTAAACGAAAGCAAGGCTAGCTCGCTTGGCTTTTTTGCTTGTAATGATGATTTTAACAAGGATTTGAGTGGATTTTTTTAAAATCTAGCTCTAATTCTTTATACAAAAGCTCTTGCGCCTCTTTGTAAAGCCTTTTGGAGTCTTCTAATGCCTCGTGAGATTGTTTAACAAGTTTTTCAATTTCAAGTTGAAAAGGTTTTGGAAAAAGGGGGATAGGTAAATTCTCATAAAATGCCGTAGGCACTCTTTGCCTACCACTCGTTCCTACCATATTATCAGCCGCAATTTTTCTTATATTGTCTCTATTTAGGTAACAAAATATAAATTCTTGCAAAAAACGAGAATCCTTGACACGAAAAACATTAAATTCAGTGCTACCAAAACCGATTTTATTTGTCAAATTTGTTGCTATGGCACATTTTCCGTGTTCCATACAAGGTGTAATTTTAGCTATCAAAATATCATTTTCGGCAAAATAAGTATAACCGCCTTTAAAATATTTAATCGCACCTTTGTCTCTTTCATTGACAAAACCATTCCCTAAATTTTGCATCGATAAAAAAGTAACTTCTAAATTTTCATCATATTTTTGTATTTCAGTTTTTGAAGGGTTAATGGTGGCAATTTGAGATAATTTTATATATTCAATATTGCTGTTGAGTGATAAATTTGATTTTTTAAATGGCTCACTATCAATCCTAAAAGCTTCATTACCCTTTTTCACTTGTGAAAGCGGGAGAATGGCAAGCTCTAAATGCGGATATTTAGCTTGTAAGGATTCATTTAGTGATTGATTTAGATTTTGACTTTGCATTTACTTGCCTTTTAAGGTTATTTTAAGGATTTTGTGTTATAATTGCGCTGTTTAGATTAAAATCTTTAAAAAGGAGAAGTGATGAATTTAGTGAAAGGTGGCAAAAAAGCCTTGTTAGTAATGGTTAGCCTTGCGTTTTTAGGCAGTGTTAATCTTTATGCGAAAGATTTTAAGCCTGTCATTGTAATCCACGGAGGAACAAGCGGTTTAGGTCTTACAAAAGAGGAATTTGCTAAAAGAGAAGTGGTAATGAAGGAATCACTTAAAGCTGGTCAAAAAGTTCTAGAAGCGGGTGGAAGCTCAACTGATGCTGTAATTGCTGCAATTAAAGTAATGGAGGATAGCCCTGAATTTAATGCAGGCAAAGGAGCTGTCTTTACCGCCGATGGCTATAACGAACTTGACGCTTCATTAATGGATGGAAAAACCTTAAATGCAGGTGCTATCGCTATGGCAAGAACGATTAAAAATCCTATTGAGGCAGCAAAAGTGGTCATGGAAAAAACTCCACACACTTTAATAGCAGGTGAAGGTGCGGATAAATTAGCCAAAGCAAATGGCTTAGAAATTGTTGAACAAAAATATTTCTACACAGAACACCGCTACAAGCAATTAAAAGAAGCACAAAAAAGTAAAGAAATTTTACTCGATAGCGATAAGGCTAAAGCGCATTTAGGACTTAGCACAGAACCTTATTTGGGCACTGTGGGTGCGATCGCTTTAGATAAAAATGGGAATTTAGCCGCTGGAACAAGCACGGGCGGAACGACAAATAAAATGACCGGACGCATAGGAGATTCGCCTATTATAGGGGCTGGAAATTATGCAAATAATAATTCTGTCGCTGTTTCTTGCACGGGGACGGGTGATATTTACATAAGAGTGGCAGCAGCACACGAAGTCGCAGCCCTTTACAAGCATAAAAAATTATCTATCCAAAAAGCAGCAGAAGAAACCATTAAAGAAGTAGCGGAACTTGGCGGAACAGGTGGAATTATCTCAATTGATAAAAATGGTAAAGTAGGATATGCTTGGACCAAAGATAAACTTGGAATGTATCACGGAGAAGCTAGACTTGGTGAAGAGCCTAAAATCTTTTGGCCTGTGGCTAAATAATAATCAAAGTGCCTAAGCTAAAATCTTGTCATTTTGAGCGAGTGAAATGAGCGAAAAATCCATAGAGTTTTAAGATATATTTTAAATTTGTGGATACTTCGCTGCGCTCAGTATGACAAAGTTTATTCAGTATGACAAAATTTAAGATATTTTCTTTTATTCAAAGTCAGTATGATAAAAAATAATTCAATATGACAAGACAAATCAATATGACAAAAAAGGCTCAGTATGATACGAAAAGCCTTGTTTATCAGCACTACAAAGCAACACTTTTGCAAAAAACAAAATTCAACCCTTTGAATCAAAATTTATTAAATTCCGTTCAAAATTCAGCAAAAAAAGCTTAATTTCAGTCCAAATTCAAAGGCACATAGCTTATCGAAACGATTTCAAACTCGCTCTCGCCCTTTGGCAAACGCACCTTAAATTCATCGCCCACTTTTTTGCCAAGCATAGCACGCGCCAAAGGCGAATTTGTCGAAATGTAGCCCTTGTCTAAATTCGCCTCAGCCACGCCCACTATGGTGTAGCGGCTTTCTTTTTCCGTGTCAATGTCCTGTATAACAACAGATGAGCCAAATTTAACGCTGTTATGCTCGTAGCTTGCGGGGTCGATGATTTGCGCTCGCCCTAGCAAGTCCCCAAGCTCCACGATTCGCCCCTCGATAAAGGCTTGTTTTTCGCGCGCGGCGTGATACTCGGCATTTTCTTTCAAATCCCCGTGCGAACGCGCCACATCGATTTCCTCCACCACACGCGGTCGCTCAACGCTCTTTAAATTTTCAAGCTCGCTTGCTAGTTTTTCATAGCCCATTTTACTCATCGGTTCGCTTTGCATTGTCTATCCTTTGTTTGCTAGCATTTTGGCGACATTTTTCGCGCTGCCAAAACGCAGATAATTTTTCAAAAACGATACTTTATCAAAAAATTCTTTAAAATCAAATTTACGATAAGCCTCAAAAAGATTTTTCGCGCTCACTTCGTTTTGCAAAAATTCAGGGTTTAGCTCGGTTTTGCCAGCAAAATCGCACATTATGTTCGCCAGCCCTATGTGTTTTAAGCGCACAAAAAGCCGCGCGATAAACACATCTATGGCTTTTGCCTTGTATGCAAGTATGAACGGAGTGCCTATGAGTGCGGCTTCAAGCGTGGCTGTGCCGCTGCAAATAAAGGCAAAATCGCTTTTTTTAAGGGCTTGTGGCGTGTTGGTAACGACTTTAAAGCCCTTTGTGTCGCCATAAAGTTCATCAAGGCGCGCGAGATTAAAGGGCGGCACGCAAAGGATTTTTTCGCCCTTAAAATTCAAAGCAAGCTCCTTAAAAACAGGCATTAGACGCTTTATTTCGCTACGCCTTGAACCGGGCAAAAAAGAAAGAGTTTTTTTGCTCTCTTCCTTGCTTAAAATCATCTCAAAATCGCTTTCATCTTTGAATTCTTTTAGCTCATCAAGCAGCGGGTGTCCTACAAAGGTGCTTTTGCTGAAAAACTGCCCATCAAAAGGCAAAATGCTAGCAAGCTCATCAAAATTCGCTTCGATGATAGGAATTCGCCCTTTTTTCCACGCCCAAACCTGTGGCAAGATATAATAAATCTTTTTCGCGCGCACCCCAGCTGCATTTAAAGCCTTAGCAAAAGGTATGTTAAAGGCTGGACTATCGATGCAAAGGACGGCGTCAAAGGGCTTTGGTGAATTTGTGCTTGAATTTGCTTTTTGTCTTTCAAGTGCAAGGCTCACAAGCTCTTTGATAGCGCGCTTTGCCTTAAAGATGAGCGGCAAAACCTCCACAAAGCCCATAGCCGAAAACTCGTGCGAGCTGTAAAGGGGCTTGTTGATTTTTACGCCTTTTAAACTTGGCATATCGCCTAAATTTAAAGGCTCTTGTGGATTTGGCGCACTATTTAAATTTAAAATTTCTTGTGAATTTTCGCTGAAATTTTCTTTTGATTTTTGCTTTAAATTTGCCTCAAATTCAGCGCATAAATTCTCATCATAAATCCCGCTCAACTCAAACTCGCCATATTCAGCCCAAAAAGCCTTTAACACTTCTTTTAAATGCAAATTCGCGCTCGGTTCAAGCGCGGTAACTAAAATCCTCATCACAATCCCTTATCACTCACAAGCTCCCACAAAAACGCCTTTTGCCGTCCATTTGCTGCTTGAATTTTATTTGGTATTGTAGCGAAATTTAGCTAATTTTGTCATCTCATTTGAATTTTTGCCCTTAAATTTTAGCAAGCAACTTCGCCCAAACAAAACAATTTACCAAATTTCACTACAATTTCACTTTAAAGGTTGGCTGTGAGAGAACTGATTTTTACGCAAGATAAGCAAGGCTATCGCTACAATATCGACACTTTCTTGCTCTTTGACTTTGCAAGTAGCGCGAAATTTAAGGGTAGGGTGCTTGATGTGGGCTGTGGCTGTGGCATTATCGGCATTTTACTCAAAGAAAACTTCCCAAATATCGAGCTGAGCTTGCTTGACATTATGCAACAAAACTGCGATTTAAGCAAGCGAAATTTAGCCCAAAACGCCTTGCAGGCAAGGGTGATTTGTGCGGATTTTGCGGATTTTAAAAGCGATGAAAAATTTGACTTCATCATCTCAAACCCGCCTTTTTACAGGCAGGGGGCTTTGCAGAGTGAAAACGAGCTTGTCAAAACTGGCAAATCATCGCATTCTTTGAGCTTATCAAGCTTTGTAAATGCGAGCAATGCGCTCTTAAAGCCAAATGGCACGCTTTGCTTTTGCTATGAAGTGGGCGCTTTGCAAGAACTTTGCACGCTTTTAAGTGGCGCAAAACTCAAACTCACTAGGCTTAAATTCGTGCATACAAACGCTAGACAAAGGGCAAGGCTTGTTTTAGTCGAAACCAAAAAAGGCTCAAAAAGCCCTTGCGAGCTACAAAATCCGCTTTTTGTGTATGAAAATGACGAGTTGAGTGCGAAAATGCAAGAAATTTATACTACAATTAAGGTGAAAAGTGTTGATTTGTGAAAAGGGCTTTGAATTTAGCTTTGATGAAAGTGCTTGCGAGCGTTGCGGGGGCAAGTGCTGCACGGGTGAGAGTGGCAATGTCTTTGCAAACAACGATGAAATCACACTTTTAGCCGCGCATTTTGGCTTGAAATTTGACGAATTTGCGCGAATTTACCTGAAAAAAGTGCGCTGGAAATGGAGTTTTAAAGAAGTAGAATTTGAAAACGGCTTTGCCTGCGTGTTTTTTGACACGCAAAGGCGGTGTTGTGGTATTTACGAGCTTCGCCCAAGGCAATGTCGTTCTTTTCCCTTTTGGGAGTATTTTAAGACACATAAAGAGGAGTTGAAACGAGAATGTATCGGTGTTTGTTTTTAATCATCGCCGTCTTTGCGCTCAACGGCTGCGTCATCGGCGAAGAGAGTGCTTACAAAACGCGCTGGGTTGTGCCTGAGGGCAACAGAGCCTTTGATACAAAGGTTATGCAAGCCTTAAACTACGAAAAAGCGGGCGAAAGCAAGCAAGCAAGGGACGCTTTTTTGCAAATTTACAAGGATTATCAAAGCGAGCAAGCCCTTGAAAACGCCTTTATGCTAACCTTGTTTAACAATTTAGACAAGGGCGATGAGCTAAACGAGCTTGCCAAGTCGCATTTAGATAAAAACGCCGCATTAGCAAGGTTTAGCGCTGTGTATCATCTGCAAAATGGCGAGCTACAAGCGGCGCAAAGCGTGCTAGAAAGGCTTGTGAAATGGGACAAGGATTTTAGAAACTACGAGCTTTTGGGCGATGTCGCTGCTGGCAAGCGGAATTTCAAGCAAGCATTAGCGCACTACAAGCAAAGCAAGGCACATTTAAGCGAGGACACAAAGCCAAATGAAGTCATAACGCTCAAAATCGCCGAAAGCGAGCTGCTTTTGGGGCAGAGCAAAAACGCCCAAAAAGAGCTTGAAAGTTTTGTCGATGAGCTTGATTGCACCGCGCGCGTGTGCTTGCTGCTTGCTAAAATTTACAACGACAAGGGCGAAAACGCCAAGCTTGAAGCGACTTATCTCAGGCTTTATGAGCTGACAAGGGACGAGAGTTTTGTGCGCGTGCTTTTAGAGAGAATGATGTTTGAGGAAAAATACGACAAAGCCCTAGAAATAACCTTAAAATATGAGTTTGATGATGATTTGACTTTGTTTTTGTATCAAAGGCTTGATAAATTCCGCGAAGCCTACGAGCTGGCGCTTAAACGCTACGAGCAAAGCAAGGATAAAAAATACCTTTTAATCGCCGCTGTGATGGAGTTTGAAGAGGCGACAAACAAAAAGAAAATCAACCAAAGCCTTTTAAGCTCGGTATCAAAAAAATTCGAGCAAGGACTAGACGAGCATAGCGGGGCTTTGTATCTTAACTACTATGGATATTTGTTGATTGATTATGATTTAGATGTGCCAAAGGGCATAGATTTGGTGAAGCAAGCACTCAAAAGAGAGCCGCATAACCTTTTTTACTTGGATTCACTCTCGTGGGGCTACTACAAGCAAGGACAATGCGGCGAAGCGTGGAATGTAATGCTGCAAACTATGCACGACAAGGAATTCAGCAACTCACAAGAGTCCAAAGAGCATATCAAAGCCATTCAGCAGTGTTTGAGTAAAGGAAAAAGATGATTTTGGACGAAATTTTTGCACGCAGCAAAGAAGAACTAGGCATTAAAAAGAAAAGAGTAAGTCAAAATGCCCTTGAAAAAAAGGCTGAGCGAATTTTAGCGAGTAAAAATCCCCCACAGCCCGAAAAAGTCTTGCAGGCTTTGCGTAAAAATGCCGATAAATTCAACATTATCGCTGAGGTTAAAAAGGCAAGCCCCAGCAAGGGCATTATAAGAAGCAAATTTTTTCCCACACGCATAGCGCAAAACTACGAGCTTGGCGGGGCGGCGGCGATTTCGGTGCTGACTGAGCTGCATTATTTTTTGGGAAATTTGACTTATTTAGAAGAAATCGCTCAAAATGCGAAAGTGCCGCTTTTGCGAAAGGATTTTATCTTTGACAAATATCAAATTTTGCAAAGCCTTACGAGCAAGGCGGACTTTATTTTGCTGATTGCGCGGGCTTTAAGCAAGGACGAGTTAAAGGATTTAGCGCAGTTTGCGCGTAGTTTAAAGCTAGAAGTGCTGTTTGAAATCCACAACGAAGCGGATTTGGATAAAGCCTTGTTTGCAGGGGCAAGCATTATCGGCATCAATCACCGAAATTTAGAGAATTTTACCCTTGATATGGCACTTTGCGAAAAACTTATGAGTAAAATTCCGCAAGATAAAATCATCGTAGCCGAAAGCGGGCTTGATAAAAAGGACATTTTGCGGAATTTAGACGCTTTGGGTGTCGATGCTTTCTTAATCGGCGAGTATTTTATGCGCCAGATTAACGAGAGCAAGGCTCTTAAAGACTTTGTTAAAAGGACATAAATGCAGCACCTTTACGCCCCGTGGCGGGCTAAGTATTTTAGCGAAAAAACGCACGAATGCCCCTTTTGCGTAGCAAGCGCAAACGCCGACAGAGACGGCGAACTAGGCGTGATTTTTAGGGCGCAATTTTGCTTTGGGATTATGAATTTATACCCCTACTCGCCCGGACACTTTATGGTAGTGCCTTACGCGCACAAAGAGCAAATTCAAGCCCTGCAAATCGAGGCTTGGCAAGAAATGAGCTTTTTCGTGCGCGAGGGCGTGGGGATTTTGCAAAAGGCACTTGGCGCAAAGGGCGTAAATGTCGGTATGAATTTAGGCGAGCAAGCTGGTGCTGGCATAGCGGAGCATTGTCATTATCATTTAGTGCCGCGCTGGGCTGGGGATACGAATTTCATCACCACTATCGCTGACACACGCGTGTGCGGCAGGGACTTGGGCGAGCTTTATGAAAGGCTTTGCGCTGAATTTAAGGGCATTTGTGATAAAACAAAAAAGGACACGAAATGAAAAGCATTTTAATCACAGGTGGGGCGGGCTTTATCGGTAGCAACTTTGTGGAGCATTTTTTAAGGCACAATGAGGATTTTTTCGTGCTGAATTTGGACTTGCTGACTTATGCGGGAAATTTGGCAAATTTAAGCGAAGTTACGCGTGATAAAGAGCTTGCGAAGCGTTATGAATTCGTGCGTGGCGACATTTGCAACGGCGAGTTGCTTGACTATCTTTTCGCGCGCTTTGACATAAAGGGCGTGATTCACTTTGCGGCTGAATCACATGTGGATAATTCTATCGCAAACCCTGCCATTTTCACGCACACCAACGCACTTGGCACGCAAACCTTGCTTGAAGCGGCGAAAAAAGCGTGGTTAAATGCCCCAAATGAGCCAAAAAAGGGCTATGAAAACGCGCGTTTTCATCACATAAGTACGGACGAAGTCTATGGCACGCTTGGTAAAACGGGACATTTTAGCGAGCAAACGCCTTATGCGCCAAACTCGCCCTACTCGGCAAGCAAAGCCGCGAGCGATTTTATTGTGCGTGCCTACCACGAAACCTTTGGGCTAGACACCATCATCACAAACTGCTCGAACAACTACGGACCAAAGCAACACGCCGAAAAGCTCATACCTACCATAATCCGCTCGTGTTTAAAGGGTGCTAAAATCCCTATTTATGGAGACGGGCAAAATGTGCGCGACTGGCTTTTTGTGAATGACCACTGCACAGGCATTGAACTAGCCTTTTTTAAGGGAAAAAGCGGCGAGTGCTACAACATAGGCGGACGAAATGAACGCACGAATTTACACATAGCGAGCAAAATTTGCGAGATTTTAGACGAGCTAAAACCGCGTGCAAATGGTGGTAAATACGGCGATTTGATAAGTTTTGTCAAAGATAGGGCTGGACACGACAAACGCTACGCCATAGATGCGAGCAAAATCGAAAACGAGCTTGGCTGGAAAGCAAAAGAAAACTTTGAAAGCGGGATTGTAAAGACGATTGAGTGGTATTTGAAAAAATTTACCCAAATGTAACAATTTTTTGTTATAATAGCACTTTATCGAAACTCAAAGGAATAAAAAGGTTTTAAAATAAATTTTAAAAGTGTGGCAAGTGGCTTGTCTTGCTCTTGTCTGCCGCTTAATTTTACTTCTTGTATGCTTTCGCTTTTGTAGCCTAAAATCTTATCAACTATCATTTTGTAGATATTTTCCACGACAGCGATTTGCCCGCGCTTTTGTAACTCTGCCTTGACATCGGGCGGCAACTGCTCGCCGTGATAGTAGCGTTTGGCTTCCTCATACTCGCGCAGTGAGCTTTGATTTGCTTGAAAATCTAAATCATAGAGCTTTTGTAGCTCATCAATCTGCTTGTGCCGTGCTTTGCTCGGTGCTTGCGCTTGCGTGTTTTTTTGAAAAAAAGCATTGTTTTTCCTTATCTTTGAATTTGCCCTTGTTGCAAGGCAAATAAAACTTACGCGACATTATCCCAAAAACGCTTTTTACAAAAAAGGATTAAAAAATTTTGTTTTTTGAAAAAATTTGACAAGTTTAAAAAATTTTGCTACAATTGCCCCAACATTTAAGTAGCCTAGTTTGAAATTGTGGTGCAGCTAGTTTCGCTCTTAAACAGTTCAAAGGCTAGGGTTTTACGCCACTTAAAGCTTAACCTAGTCTTTACTTCTCTAAACTTTCGAGCTTTAAAGAGTAAATCCTTTTTCCATTCTCTCGCCACTCTTTGAGCGTTAGCCTTGCTTTTCCGTGCTTTTCGCCAAATGAAACAAATGCTTTAAATCTATGAATGCTAACATTTAAGTCGCCGTGCTTGTTATCCTTAAATTTGCCTTGATATTTAGCTGTTTTAAAAATGTTTTCTAAATCATAGGCTGTTGCAAAATGTTCCGCAAAGGTAAAGCCGTTTTTAACGCTGTCTTTGACATTAGCTAAAATTTCGCCGATACCATTACTCGCTAAACTCGCCTTTATGCCCGTTTCATCGTTTATAAATTCGGTATTTTTTAGCGATTTTAACTTTTCATCAAGCTGTGTTTGCAAGGTTTTAAAGTCGCCTTGCTTAACTTTTATCGGTATTTCCACTTTTTCAGTCCTATTTAAATTTGCATTTGGCATTATATCAAAATTTCCTAAATTTTCACTCAAAGCACTCTCATCACTTCGCTTTGGCGCAAAGGATATATCGAGCACTTCATCGGCGTTTTCTTTGTCGATTTTTTCGCGCACTATATCTACGATTT
>OIZF01000160.1_pt1 | contig 47695 bp, 46 predicted proteins | sample 1588471 | NCBI WGS metagenome assembly OIZF01 (sample SAMN03283279) | human gut metagenome | biome: human-associated habitat; material: feces | host: Homo sapiens | place: Peru | collected 2012
CTCCACCGCCGCGCCGAAGGTCAGGCTCTCGCCGTCGATGCCGACCATGGCGTTGCCGGAGAAGAAGATGACCTTGCACAAAACAAGCGTCAGAATAAACAAAGCGGCCATCGTAATTTTGTTGATCCAGCCCAAATCGGTCACGCCGACGGCGATCCACACAATGATCAGCGCGCCGATGACAAGGCACCAGACCCAGCGGCCAATCGCAAAAATGCCGCCGACGGCCAGCGCACCGTCATAGATCATGATGGCCGTCCAGCCGACGAGCTGCAAAACGTTCAGGAACGCAAACAGCAGACCGCCCTTCTGGCCGAAGCTCATTTTTACGGTCTCCATAGCGCTGCGGCCCGTGCGCCCGCCGATGAGGCCCGCCAGCAGCATCATGGCGCAGCCGATGATATGCCCGAGCAGAATGGCCGCGAAGCCCTTTGCCATACCCAGCGGCGCAAAGGCGGTGCCGGTCAGGATCTCGGCCAGCGAGACGCCCGCGCCGAACCAGATCAGGCCGTTCTGAAAATTAGAGGTCTTTTTCATTCGACAAAATCTCCCTTCAGTGCGAACATGTGGTTCATCGGGCCGGAGCCGTGGCCGAGGTCAAGCATAGCGGCCAGCGCGCCGGAGATGTACGCCTTTGCGCGCTCCACCGACGTGTCAAGGTCATAGCCCTTCGCGAGGTTCGACGCAATGGCGCTGGACAGCGTGCAGCCGGTGCCGTGGGTGTTGGGGTTGTCGATGCGGCGTCCCTTGAACCACTTGCCCGCGCCGTCGCGCCACAGCAGGTCGTCGGCGTCGTTGATCTGGTGCCCGCCCTTGCAGAGCACCGCACAGCCGTACTTTTCGCTGATGGTCTGTGCGGCCCGCTCCATATCGGCGGCGTTTTGAATGGTCATGCCGGAGAGGATCTCCGCCTCGGGGATGTTCGGCGTCAGGACCTCGGCCAGCGGCAGGAGCTTCTCGCACAGCGCGGTCACGGCGTCGTCGCGCAGCAGCTTTGCGCCGGATGTTGCGACCATGACGGGGTCCACAACGATGTGCTTTGCGCCGTATTCCTTCAATTTTGCCGCAATCGTTTCGATCAGCTCTGCCGAGGATACCATGCCGATCTTGACGGCATCGGGGAAGATGTCGGTAAACACTGCGTCGAGCTGCTCCGCCAGAAAATGCGGGGTCGAGTCAAAAATGTCGGTCACGCCGGTGGTGTTCTGGGCGGTCAGGGCCGTGACTGCGCACAGGGCAAAAACGCCGTTGGCGGTCATGGTCTTGATGTCTGCCTGGATACCGGCGCCTCCGCTGGAATCGCTTCCGGCAATGGTCAATGCTGTTCTCATGGTGATAACTTCCTTTCCTTTTGTATACAGCAAGGTTTTATAAAGCGGTACAAGGTGGTGCCCCCGGTGTACCGCTGGGGGGCTAACAGTAGGGGTCGGCGTCCTCGACGACCCGCGGAGGGTTTCCGTTGCCGCCGCACTGCACGGAGCGGTCAAGACCGCTCCCTACAAATCCCCTTGAAAAATTGCATCGTAGGGAGGGGTCTTGACCCCTCCGTGGGGCGTCGAGGACGCCGCCCCCTACAGGAGTGCTGCTTTCGCTTCGTGCAAATCTCTCACATACAGATCCGCCGCCATTTGCAGCCCGGCCTGGTCGCTCTCTCCGTCGGCGTCGTAGACGCCGATCGTGTAAAATCCCGCGGCCTTCGCGGTTTTCAGCGCGTAGAGACTGTCCTCAAAGACGAGCGTTTCGGCGGGCGCGGCGCCGAGGGCCTCGGCGGCCAGCAGGTAGATTGTCGGCTCATGCTTGCTGACGCCGACCTCTGCCGTGGTGAAAAGCCGGGTGAAATACCCGAGCAGCCCCAGCCGGTCCAGCGCCCGCGTGACGTGCTCCCGCGGGCTGGACGTGGCCGCCGCCAGCTTCACGCCGCGGGCGGTCAGGGCGGCCAGCAGCGCCGCAGCGCCGTCCTTGGCGGGGGCCTCATAAAAATAGAAGTCCCGCAGCATGTCCGCAATGCCCGCGCCGACCTCGGCGGCAGACTGCGGCAGTGCATAGTGCGTGTGCAGATACTCCGCACCCTGCTCCATGCTCATCGAGAACAAAATCTCGTTGAGTCCTTCCTCCGGCGTGACGCCCAGGCTGCGCAGATACCGCGCGCCAAGGTCGTTCCAGATGCCCATGGAGTCGAGCAGCACGCCGTCCAGATCAAAAACAGCAGCCTTAGTCATGCAGCATTTTCTCCGTGGCGGCCTTCAGGTCGGCGGATGCCTGTTGGATGTTCTTTGCCGCGTAAATCGCGCTGATGACCGCGACGCCGCAGATGCCGCTGCCCGCGAGCTTCGCGACATTTTCCTGCGTGATGCCGCCGATGGCGACGACGGGAATGGACACGGCCCCGCAGATGGCCTTGAGCGTCTCATAGCTCACATCGTCGGCGTCGTCCTTCGAGCCGGTCGGGAACACTGCGCCGACGCCGAGGTAATCCGCGCCGTGCTTTTCGGCCAGAACGGCCTGCTCCACGGTCTGGGCGGAGACGCCCAGAATCTTGTCCGGGCCCAAAATCGCGCGGACGTCCTGCGCCTCCATATCGCTCTGGCCGACATGCACGCCGTCTGCGTTCATCTCGCGGGCGATCTCGACGTTGTCATTCACAAGGAACGGCACGCCGCGCTCGCGGCAGAGCGCTTGCAGCTCCTTCGCTTCCTCGAGGAACTTCCCCTCCTCCAGCGTCTTTTCGCGCAGCTGGACCATCGTCACGCCGCCGTCCAGGCTCTCGCGCACAACGTCGATGAGCCTGCGCCCGTCCAGCCAGTGGCGGTCCGTGACGGCGTAGAGCAGCAGATCATTTTTATCGCAGTTCATACTTGGCGCCCCCATTCAGCGTTGCACCGTCCATATTGTAGATGGCATCAATGATGCGGTTGCGGTAGGTGGAGTTGCCGTCACCCTCGGCCATGCGGCTCCAGCCGATCTCGCCCGCCAGACCCATGGCGCAGACCGCCGCGGCGGCAGCCTCGAGCTTATTGTCGGGGTTTGCAACGACGAAGGCCGTCATCATGCCGGAGAGCTGGCAGCCCGTGCCGGTGATCCTGCCCATCTCAGGGCGTCCGTTGCGGATGACATAGCAGGCTGTGCCGTCGCTGACAAGGTCGATGGCACCGGTGACGGCGACGATAGCCCCGCTTTTGGCCGCAAAGTCCTTGACAAATTTAACGGCACTGTCCAGATTTGCGTCGGTCACAGCGTCCGCCACATCGGCATCGACGCCCTTCGTCGTGCCGCTGCCCAGCGCCAGCGTCTTGATCTCGGAGATATTGCCGCGGATGACGGTGAATTTGATCTTCTCCATCAGCTCGACGGCGGTGTTCGTGCGCAGGGCCGACGCGCCCGCGCCGACGGGGTCGAGCAGCACGACATGGCCGAGGGCATTCGCCTTTGCGCCCGCGCGGAACATGCCCTCGATGCTGCGCTGGTTCAGCGTGCCAATGTTGATGTTCAGGCCGCCGCAGATCGACGTGATGTCCTCGACGTCCTCCGGCTCATCGGACATGATCGGGCTGCCGCCGCAGGCCAGCAGAATGTTGGCCACGTCGTTGACCGTGACATAGTTCGTGATATTGTGCACCAGCGGCACAGTGTTGCGTACATTTTCAAGACAGGTACCCAGCATACAAAACGCTCCTTACAAGTAAAAATGCGGATACGCCTGCAAAGACATATCCGCACAAAAGCTCACAAGAAGCGCAGTGCTACGGTATCTCCCTACGTTGGCATTATCCAAATCAGGTTCAGGCAGCACCGCGGCGGCGCTGCCTTTTGGGTCAGGGCGATACAGCCCACTCTCAGCCCGCTTTACGCAAGCTCCCCTTTTGTACAAATTTACAGTAGCACAGTTTGTCGTGTTTTGCAAGGCTTTTGCTTCATTTTTTGCAAAACCACTTGACATTAAACCCGGCTTTCATGCTATGCTAGAGACAACGGAAAAGCAAAAGTGCGGGTGCGCACAGCCAGATCAGCCGGAACCGCCGCTGCGGTTTCAATAGCCTTCCCCCGAGGGGGAAGGTGGCCGAGGCCCCGACCGAGGCCGGATGAGGGGCAGCCCTCCGTCGGCCACCCGTGAACAGGCAGCAATCGCATGCTTTGCCCTCATCAGTCCGCTCCGCGGACAGCTTCCCCCGAAGGGGAAGCCTTTTATCACGCTGCTATTTTAATAAGGAGGTCCCCTATTATGGCTAAATCCACAGTCTATTTCACCAACGAACTCACCCCCGAAGCCGTTGTGAAGATGTACCGCCAGCTGGGCATCGAGCTGCCCGGCAAGGTGGCCGTCAAGGTCCACAGCGGTGAGGACGGCAACCAGAACTACCTGCACCCCGAGTTTATGAAGCCTGTCATCGACGCCGTCAACGGCACCGTTGTTGAGTGCAACACCGCCTACGGCGGCGCGCGCAACGAGACGCCCAAGCACATCGAGCTGATGAAAAAGCATCATTGGAGCGACCTGTTTGACGTTGACATCATGGACGCCGAGGGTCCGGACGTCGAGTGGCCCGTCGAGAACGGCAAGGTCCTCAAGGTCAACTATCTGGGCAAGAACATCGAAAACTATGACAGTATGCTCGTGCTCATCCACTTCAAGGGCCACCCGATGGGCGGCTACGGCGGTGCGCTCAAGCAGTTGTCCATCGGCTGCGCGTCCAGCGCCGGCAAAGCGTACATCCATTCCGGCGGCAAGGTCACCGACCAGCACATCCTGTGGGAGAACTGCGCTGAGCAGGACACCTTCCTCGAGGCCATGGCCGACGCCGCCGCCACCGTGGCAAAGCACTTTGCGGGCAAGATCGCCTATGTCGCCGTCATGAAGAACCTTTCCGTTGACTGCGACTGCTGCGCCGTGGCCGAGGACCCCTGCATGGACGATGTGGGCATCCTCTCGAGCCTTGACCCCGTCGCGCTGGACCGCGCCTGCATCGACCTGGTCATGAACAGCAATGACCCGGGCCGCGACCACTTTATGGAGCGCGTCAACAGCCGCCACGGCACCCACACCATCGACGCCGCCGAGGCCCTTGGCATCGGCACGCAGGCGTATGAGCTGGTGAAGGTGTAACCCCCCTTTTTTTGGAAGAAGCCAAAAGCCGTAAAAAACATCCGCCGTGCAGAGAGGCGTCTCTCTGCACGGCGGATGTTGTTATTGTCGGTTCAGTATCTTTTCCAAGTCTGTTTTTGGGTCGCCCGTGGGCGTCAGGTTGTACTGCTTAACGAGAAAGTCCAATACATTCGGCGAAACGAACGCCGGGAGCGTGGGGCCAAGGTAGATATTGCGCAGCCCCAGATACAGCAGCGTCAGCAAAATGCAGACAGCCTTCTGCTCATACCACGACAGCACCAGCGTGAGCGGCAGGTCGTTGACGCCGCAGCCAAACGCCTCGGCCAGCGCCAGCGCAATACGGATCGCGCTGTAGGCGTCGTTGCATTGCCCGCAGTCCAGAATGCGTGGGATGCCTTCGATGCTGCCCAGATCCATATCGTTCAGCCGGTACTTGCCGCAGGCCAGCGTCAGAATCAGCGTGTCGGGCGGCGTCATCCGGGCAAAGTCCGTGTAGTAGCTGCGCGTCGGGGCCGCACCGTCACAGCCGCCGATCAGGAAAAAGTGGCGTATCTTCCCTTCCCGCACCAGCCGGACGATCTGCTCTGCGCGGGACAGCACCGCATTGCGGGCAAAGCCGGTCATGACCGTGCTGCCGCCGTTCATCCCGGTCATCGGGTGATCCTCGGGGTAGCCGCCGCATTCCAGCGCCTTTTCAATGACCGGGGTAAAATCCTTGTCGTCCCCGATGTGGGTCAGCTCCGGGTAGGACACCACCGACGTCGTGAACACGCGGTCACTGTAGCTCTGCCGCACCGGCATCAGGCAATTCGTTGTGAACAGGATGGGCGCGGGGATGTTGTGGAACTCTGACTGCTGGTTCTGCCAGCCCGTACCGAAGTTGCCTTTTAGGTGCGGATATTTTTTCAGTTCCGGGTAGCCGTGGGCGGGCAGCATCTCACTGTGGGTGTAGATGTTGATGCCCCTGCCCGCGGTCTGGTCCAGCAGCAGCTTCAGATCGTGCAGGTCGTGGCCGCTGACCACGATGAAGGGGCCCTTCTCAATCGTCAGCGGCACCGTGACCGGCACGGGGTCACCGTATGCGCCGGTGTTGGCTGCGTCCAGCAGCGCCATACAGGCCAGATTGACCTCGCCGGTTTTCAGCACCAGCGCCAGCAGCTCGTCAGGCGTTTTCTCTGCGCCGATGGCCTCGAGTGCCTCATAGAAAAAGGCGTTCACGGCGGGGTCTGTTTTCCCCAGCGCGCGGGCGTGGTACGCATAGGCCGCCATGCCTTTGAGCCCAAAGAGGATCAGCGATTTCAACGAGCGCACGTCCTCCCCCGCCGCCCAAAGCGCGGCAAGGTCGTAATCGTCAAACTGCCCGGGGCCGACGGCAGCCTTTTCCTTTTCGATTTCCGCCCTGCATTGCAGGATGGTTTCGTTGTTGAAGTTCACGTTCGTGATCGTCGTGAACAGGCCCTTCAAAATCAATTCATCGGTGTGCGGTGTCGGTGTCCCGGCCCGCGCCGCCCGCGCCAGCCCGATAAGTGCCCCGATCAGCTCATCCTGATAGTTGGCGGTGTCGGCCTTTTTGCCGCAGACACCGGCCTTGCCGTCGCAGCCGGTGTTATGCGCCGTTTGTTGGCACTGAAAGCAGAACATTTCTCGCATTTGGTTTCCTCCTGTCGGCAGAATCATCACCTTCTATTCTGCCCACCGGGAGGATTTTTTATACCGTTCTCACGGCTGCGGTGCCGCGCCCTCCTGCTCCATCTTGCGCAGCGTTTCCTGCCGGATGGCCTCCCGCAGCGCCTGCATACAGGGCGAGAACTGCGATTGCTCCACGCCGTAGGTCAGGTTCAGCGCATACTCCTGCGGCTCCCATGTCGCAATCGCGGACTCGTTGTGCTGGACGATGGCCTCCATTTTATCCAGCGCCTTGTAGATTTTGGCCTCCGTCGTCTGCAAGGCGGCCATCTCCGCGTACAGCGTCCGCATCTCTGTGCAGACCGGCTCGGGCAGTGAGTCGACCCAGCGGGAAAGCAGTGCTTCCTCGGCGGCCTCATCGGCGGCGGTCTTGTCAAACGCCGGGATGTCCCCGGTAAAGCACTCGCCCAGATCGTGGATCAGGCACATGCGGATGACCTTGTCCATGTCCGCCTGCGGAAATTCGTCCCGCAGCCAGAACGCCATCAGCGCAATGCGCCAGCTGTGCTCGGCCACGCTCTCGTGCCGTCCCTGCGATGTATAGCAATGCCGCGTTGTGTCCTTGAGCTTTTCCGCTGTGTGCAGCGCCTCCAACAGCTTTTCCGGTTCCATGTGCAGACCTCCCCTGTTTTTTACCGCTATTGTAGCAGATATAAACCGCAGTTGCAAGGCGGAGATTTTTTCTGTTTTTTTCTCATTTTTTTCTTTTTTTCGCAGAAAGTCTCTCGCAATACAGGGTATTTAAAGTACAACTTGGAAACATTTTATTTTATATTCCTGCCTGTAAAGCATTCTGCCGTTATAAAACTCTGTAGGGGCGAACATTGGTCGCCCGTGCCCGCGCGCTATGTGCAAAGCCTTCCCGGAAAAGCCTTGCTGCACCAGGTTGACGGGCGAACAATGTTCGCCCCTACATTCTCTCTATAACAAAACAGGTGCTTTTTCTTACTTTTTCTCATTTTTTTCAAGAAATTCTCTCGCAATACTCCTTTCTCTCCCCTGCCCTACCACAAACTTTTTATAAAAAAAGACCCGCAAATCCATTGCGAGTCCTTTTCTGTAACAATTATTGCTTCTGTAACTCCTGCAGCAAGGGATTGTGCAGCAGCAGCCCCACGATTTGATACCGATAGCTTTTGACCGTCTGCCCCTGAGATTCCGAGTAAAGCCCGCGGACACAGCCGCTTTCCCGGTCAAACAGCGCGTCGATCAGCTGCAGCTGCTCCGCTGTGACCAGCAGCGTGACCTGTCCCTTCGTGTCAAGGCCGCGGCCATGGGTCGGCATGTACTTTTCGCGGCAGTCAAACGACGGCAACACGTAATAGCTCTCGGGGTGCTTCTCTGCCTCGATGCGCCGCGCGGATGCTGCGTCCTCATCCCCGCACACGCAGTGGTCCAAGCCGACCTGCCGGAGCCTGGCCAGCTCCTCCTGCAAAATACGGTTGGCCAGCGTACCGATTTTACTGTCCTGCCACAATGCCTCCATCTCAAGCAGGTCGTAAATTTTGCGGTGCAGGCGGATACGCAGCCTATACTTCCTCGGCTTCATCGGCGCTGCGCTCCACCTTTGCAATGATTTCCCGCAGCCGCGTGGCCGTGGCGATCATCTCGTCCAGCTCCTTCATGGCCTGTTGGCGCTCCTCGTGGGTATATTTTTCTGCAAGGCGCTTCTCGGGGTTTTTCCTGCGCAGCATCGTTTCCAGGCGGCTCGTCTGGCTGGACAGCTTGCCCGTAATTTTGCTCTGTGCCTTGGCGCCGGCGGTCTTTTCCCTGACCTCCCGGATGACCTCGGTCTGCTCGACCTGCGCGGCGGGCTGCTCCGGCGGGGTGGCCTTGACCTTTCGGACGGTCTCCTTCAGATACGCCATCTCCTTCTGGACCGTGAACACCGCAGCGACCAGCGCCTCGTGGGCATCCTGCATATTGCCGGTGTCGGCCACCGTCCGCAGTGCATCCACGAACCGCCCGCGAATCGCTTTTTTCTCGTCCTCAATGGCTGCTCCGCCCGGGCCGTTGTACGCAATATCATAGAGCTGCTGCAGCATTTGGGCAGCGATTCTCTGTTCCTCGGGCGTCATCCGCAAAAAGCTCTCCGCCTCGCTGCGCAGCACAAAGCCACGGTCCAGCAGCGCCTTGAGACCCTCATTCAGATTCTTTTCAATGCTCAGATCCTTGTCGATCTGCCGCCCGTTGATGGGTGTTGCCTCCTTGATGGCCTTCTTCGCCTCGGCAGCCGTCAGGTTGTACGGCTCTGCCTGCAGGCAGGACACCAGCTCGGCAACCGCCTTGCGGCGGATCATCTCGTTGGCAAAGCCGCCGCGCACCTGCAGGTTGGCGCTCAGCAGCATGACTTTTTTCTCGTTGTCGCTCAGCGGCGTTGTGACAACACGGCAGTTTTTGACTGTGTTCCACTTTGCGTCGCCGCGCGCCTGCAAATAATTCAATGCCTTATAGCGGCGCTCGCCGGAGAGCAGAACGTACTTCGTCTGTTTGCCCTCCGTCCGCGGATATACGACCAGATTGTGCATCAGACCGTTGCGGTCAATGTCGTTGGCCAGTGTTTCCACATCCTCGTCGGTGTCCAGCTGGCGGAAAATCGCGTTGTCCGGGTTCAGCTCAATGTCCTGCAAGGCAATTTCCCGCAGCTCATAGGCAAGCTCCGCGCGGTTCTGCGTGGCCAGGTTGGCGATCAGACTGCCGGAGGCGTTGTTGTTTCCGGCGCTGAAAACCGCCTCGGTGGACGGAATGCCCACCTCGACCTTGGATCTGCCGGGCTTCTTTTTCATAGCCATCTTACTTTTCCTCCAATTCCGCCAGACGCTTTTTCAGCTCCTCATACGCCGCCGCATAGCTTTTGGCCGGGGGCTGCGTGCGGGCCGAGTAGCAGACCGGCACGCAGCGGTTGATGCTGTTGTCCACACTCTTGCCGAAGGCGATCTCCGCGTTGAACAGCGTTGCGCCGAGCTTGGCCCGGCAGTCACTGCGGATGTCCTGCGAGGCCGCGCTTTTCTGCACCATCGTCAGCATCACGCCGACGCCCTTGATGCGGGAGGTCTTGCTCTTGCGCATCTCATTGCAGAGCACATAGGTGCGGAACGCCGAGTCCTCCGAGAAGGAATCACACTTCAGCGGGATCAGCACATAGTCCGCCGCGGCAATTGCGTTGGAGAGCAGCAGGCTGTCCCGGCTGGGCTGGGTGTCGATCAGAATATAATCGTACTCGTCCTTGACCTGGCGCAGGAAATAGTCCAGCACGTCGGTATCGCTGGCCAGATACTTCGGGTCGCCGCGGTCATAGTCCCGCTGGGCGTCCGTGTACAGATCCTCCAGCCGCTTGGACAGGCGCGGCGTCTGGTCGTTGGCCGGGATCAGGTCCACGTTTTCATATTCCGACTCGACGATAAAATCTCTGGTCTGTGTGTTGTAGCGGAAGCCGTCGATCATATCGTACAGACTGCGGTTGGCAAAGGCCTTGCTGGTAATGGCGTTGCCGCCTGTCAGGGCAAACGTCAGGTTGCCCTGCGGGTCGGTGTCCAGGCAAAGCACTTTTTTTCCCTCGTCGCCCATCAGATAGGCAAGGTTAGAGGTCGTTACGGTTTTTCCGCAGCCGCCCTTTTCCACCGCAATGGTTATCACTGTTGCAGCCATTCGCTTGTTCCCCATTTCATTATGTAGTTATAACACCGTGGCAAATTGCTTTTTGTGTCGTTTTCATCTATGTATAGTATACCACATTTGCCGGCATCGTCAACAGCACTTTTGCAGTTTTGGCAGGGCTTTTCTGCCGCAGAAAAGCCTTATAACTCCGTGGCAAATTTTTATATAAAGAAAAAAGCATATAGACACGCCCATGCCGCAGTTTTATGCGGACCGGGTATCCATACGCTTTTTGTTATGTTTCTTGGCCTTATAACTCCGTGGCAAATTCATTCATCAAAGACGGACAGATCTGCCTTGAAATGATCCGTTGCACCAGCGCTGCGCAGCTCGTCCCTGCCGCTTGGGATGATCGTAATATCCTCCATCGCGTTGTATACAATGGTCGCGTTGTACTGCGGCGACTTGAGCTGGCCGTGCTCCTTTTTGGTCAGCATCATCCGCGCCATGCCCAGCGCCCAGCAGGTCAAATCGTGCTGCTGGGCCAGGATGCGGTTCAGCGCATCGCGGGTCTCCTGCGCCTGCCTTGCCTTTTTCTCGCTGTTGGTGTTGGTCAGCAGACGCGCCGTGTATACCAGCACCGAGGACACCGCACTGTACAGCTCCGGTGAAATTTTTTCCTGCAGGGTCTGGCTGCGCGCCCTGCTTTCCAGCACGCGAACAGCCCGCGTCACCGTCATAGTAAACAGCTCGTCCCCCAGCGGCTCTGCCACGGACACAGCTGCCGCGCTTCGTTCCGGCTCGGTGGTTTTCCGCGTCCTTCTGCGGCGCGGGACTTCCTCATTGCGAGCGCTTTTCTGCGCGTGCAGCTGGCGCACTGCGTCCATCTCCTGCGCGGATTTGTAGCGGATGAACAGGTATAGCCGCTCGTATTTTCTGCCGCCGCGGATGCGGACCGGGATATAGTCAAACCAGAGGTCGGTCATCTGGTTGATCTCGTCCCTGGCCTTGGTCAGGACGTAGCGCTCAAAATCGTGGAAGTTGCTGTACTTTTCGGTCAGCGGCTTTTCCTTGTCCTTTTTGCGCTTTTCCGGCGGGGGAGAGAGCTGCTCCTTCAGCTCCTGAATATCAAACACCTTGTACTTGAAGCCGCGGATGTCCTGCGCCTTGTCCGGGAAACGGTCCAGTATCTCTTTTGTGACCGGCTGAAACACCAGGCCGTTCGTGTAGCCGTAATCGGTGTCTCCGTTGTCGTAGGAAAGCAAAATTTCGTAAAAACGCATGGAGTAGGTGCTGTTCATCGTCAGCAGATATTCCACGTTGTAGGAGGTATAGTTGCTTTTCAGCTGGGAAAGATAGGGGAGGATCTCCGGATTGAAGCGCACGCGGATCTGCTTGTCCCGGTCATTCACGGTAGAGCCGCGCTGCAGCCAGGACAGGACCTTGTACTGGTGGCCGTCGCTGGCCGGGTCCAGGCTCCAGAAGGAGCGGTCCTCCAGACTTTTGACGGTGTCCTTCAGGTATTCCAGATAGGTGTTGTCGTGCATGTTTACCCCGGCCAACCGCCCGAAGTCGGAAAAGCTCAACGAATAAACGCGGTCCGCATCCGGGGTTTCCTTGGGGTTGATCTGTGCCATCATCGCCAGCAGCACCTTTTGCTCCAGCTTTGGCAGGGCATATTTTGTCTTTTGGATCAGGTCATTACTCTTGGTGATGATCGATTCCGACGCAGGGTTGTACTTGGGTACATTGCCTGCAGAGCGGGTGCGGCGGTGCTTTTGTGGCGGCGTGTTTTCCTGCGCAGGGAGGTCCGGGTCATAGTATTCGCCTTCAATGATGGTGTTATTTTTCCGCTTTTCAGACATAGACCTACACCTCCGCAAATACAGTACATTAAGCATACACGCAATTGCGGAAAATGTCAACGGCTTCTCGCAATAAAAAATAAATGTGCCATTTGTATTTTTTTTCTTATAATTATTATTTATTATTTTATAAATTTATCTCTTTATATATAATAAGTAGATTGCGAGTTTTCTTCTGCTGAATTGAGAGAAAAATTCCTGTGAAAAAAGAGTTTTCTTCCCACGAAAAAAGAGAAATATTCTGCTATGCTGAGAGTTTTCTTCTGCTGATTTTGCCAGAAGAAAACTCTCAATTCGGCAGAAAAAAACTCTCAGTACGCAAGCGGCTGCGGGCAAAGCAGACAGCGAAATGAGAGTTTTCTTCTGCGCTGTTGAGAGAAAAATGCTGCGCAGTAAAAAAATTAGTTTGCGGCTTTTCCGGCGGAGCAGGGGAGAGCGCAGTGACAAAAAAGAGAGGGCAGAGGGAAAAAAGGCTTATTGAGAGAAATTTTCTGACAATAGAAGAAAAAACAGAAAAATTCTCCTTTTTGTATTGAGAGTTTTATTCTGAACAAAAAAATCTCCAGAAATCTTCGATAGTACGTAAAAGCATACGAAAAAAGCAAAAAGTATTGCGAGAAATCTTCTCAGCTAAAAAAAATAGCACAAAAGGAACAAACTGTAATAATTTATATATAATATACAAAACGGCAAACAAAATCATCCGCATCCGGGGAAACCGGCAGGGAAGGGGAGAGGGCCGGCAGGAGAAACACAGCTTTTCTAAAATGCAGACTGCCAAAAGGCGACGCAGAGCCGCAGGTGATTTTTTTATAAAAATGCAGAAAAAAACTCTCAATAGTCCCGCCGCGGGCGTCTATTGAGAGTTTTTTTCTGCAAAAAATAAGAAAATTCAGAAAAATGCAGCCGTCCGCATCTCCTTATTACCGGGAGCAGGTCACAGCATCTGTTGCCGTATAGTCAAACAGGCCGTCGTTTTTCTCCTCCAGTGCCTTGATCATGTGGTAGGTGTATTCGTTGTAGGGCGTCGGGATGCCTAACTCGCGCCCCATGCGCATGAGCGCGCCGGAGAACATATCGATTTCTGTGTGCCGCCCGGCGTCGAGGTCCTGCAGGGTGGAGTAGCGCGCGGTGGGCGGCACGGCGCTGCCGTGGGTGGAGGCCGCAGCTGCCTTGGAGAGGTCGATCCCCCTGGCGGCGGCAATGGCCTCCAGCTCGCGGCGCAGGCCGTCGCTGATGGCCTTTATATGGGCACTGTCGCTGTAGCAGCCGACGCCCGCGCCGAGGATCGCCTGCGGCAGATTGTTGCAGACGTTCAGCCGGAACTTGGACCAGATCTCCTCGCGGATATGCTCGGTCACACGGAAATGAATGCCCGTGTCCGCAAACAGCGCCCGCACTGCCTGCACCCGGTCACTGTCAAACGGTGCGGTCAGCTCCCCGTAGATGATGCCGAGGGTCGTCTCCGGGTCAAACCGCACGCCGTCCTCGGTGCGGTGGGAGGCTACCTTGATGAGCGCGGGCAGCACATGGGCCGCGCCGACCTGTGCGGCGATGAGCTCCTCGCTGTCAACGCCGTTCATCAGGCTCATGACAACGGTGTGCTCGCTCACAACGGTGCGGATGCTGTCCAGCGCGCCGGGCAGTGCGCCGTATTTCAGCGCGACGATCAGAAGATCGACGCCGTGGGCCTGCTGCGGGGTCCAGACCTGCGGGTGATAGACCTGCCCGTTGATCGTGCAGCCGTTTTGCCGCAGCCGCTCGGCGCGGGGACCCTCCGCCACAACGCCAAGCTGCAGGCTGTTGGCGGCAGCCTTGTCGGCCAGGCCCCACAGAACATAGGAGCCGACGGCCCCGGCCCCCAAAATAGCAACAGATTGAATTTTCATCGTCTACATCCTCCTGTCAGTCGGCCCGGCCCGGCTGGATGATGCGGATCAGCTCCTTATCCAGCTGCAGGGTGCAGTGCCACGGATTTACAATAATGCCCGCGATTTCCGGTGCGGAGAGCGCTGCGGCAAACAGCTTGTCAATGTCTGCGAGGAAGGTCGATTTCACCGTGTCAGGGCTTTTCATCTGCTCCTCAAACGAGGTGAAGGCGTACCACCAGCGCGCGCCGTCCGCCGTCGTTACGACCCGGGGCTGCACCTGCCCGGCACCGGGGACGGGCTCAACGGCCACGATCCACTGCCCGCCTGCCTGCATACAGCGGCGGACGACGGTCAGCGTGTGGGCCAGCTGCTCCGGGGTAGGGGACTGCTGCAGCTGCAAAATGGCAGCTTCGATGGGTTGATTCAGCTGTAAGGATCTATCTTGCGGCATCGGGAACATCCTTTCCGGTTTGCGATTTGTCTGTTTCTTTTATTATACCAGCGATTTCCCAAAATGCAAAATTTCCGCGGAACGGCATTGACGAACCCGCGTTGCCGCGGTACAATGCAAAGTAACCAAGCAAACCGATAGGAATAAACAACAGGGGTGATCTACCAATGCAGCCGCTTTCTGACCGTACCGCAGGCTTTACCGATTCCGTCATCCGCCGCATGACCCGTATCTCCAACCAATACGGCGCGGTGAACCTTTCCCAGGGCTTCCCGGATTTTGACCCGCCCAAAGCGATCCTGGACCGTCTGGCCGAGGTCGCGCACGAGGACTACCACCAGTACTCCATCACCTGGGGCGCGCAGAACTTCCGCGAGGCGCTGGCCGCCAAGCAGACCCGCTATATGGGCCGTGTCATTGACCCCAACAGCGAGATCGTTGTGACTTGCGGCAGCACCGAGGCGATGATGACCGCCATGATGACCGTGACGAACCCGGGGGACAAGGTCGTTATCTTCTCGCCGTTTTACGAGAACTACGGCGCGGACACGATCCTGACCGGGGCGGAGCCGATTTACGTGCCGCTGACGCCGCCGGAATTCAACTTTGACCCCGAGGTGCTGGAGGATGCCTTCCGCCAGCACCCGAAGGCGCTGATCCTGTGCAATCCCTCGAACCCCTGCGGCAAGGTGTTCACCCGGGATGAGCTGGCGCTGATTGCGGGCCTTGCCAAAAAGTATGATGTCTATGTTATCACCGACGAGGTGTATGAGCACATCGTCTATGCGCCGCACACCCACACTTACTTTGCCGTGCTGCCCGATATGTGGGAGCGGACGATCTCCTGCTCGTCGCTGTCCAAGACCTACTCGGTCACCGGCTGGCGGCTGGGCTACGTCATCGCGCCCGCGCCCATCATTGAGCGCGCCAAGAAGGTACACGACTTTTTGACCGTCGGCGCGGCGGCTCCCCTGCAGGAGGCCATCATCCCGGGACTGCGATTCGGCCGGGACTATTACGATGACCTGCTGGCAAAATACACGCACAAGCGCGATTTGTTCTGCAAGGGCCTGGACGCGCTGGGCCTTGTCCACAACGTACCGCAGGGTGCGTATTATGTGCTGATGGACATTTCCGAATTCAGCTATGACAGCGATCTGAAATTCTGTGAGGATCTGGCCGCGAAGGTCGGTGTCGGCGCGGTGCCGGGGTCGAGCTTCTTCCGGGAGCCGGTCAACCACCTGATCCGCTTCCACTTTGCCAAGAAGGACGAGACGCTGCACGACGCACTGAACCGCCTCGAAGCGCTGCGCAGCAAAATTCCGGCAAAGGCAGCGCGGTAAGGCTTTATAACTCCGTGGCAAATTTAAAATATAAATGAGCAGCCGACCCGCTGTATATCTGTCAGCGGGGCGGCTGCCTTTTTTATCGTGCCGTTTTCGGTTTATAGTCGCGCATTTCCGGGATCGCTCCGCCCGCCACGGCCCACAGGTACAGGCTGGCCACGCTGCAATAGGGGCTGAACCGGCGGCGGTATTTTTCAAACAGCTTGCGGTCAATTTTGCGGTGGTGGTAGACCATCCGCAGGCCGCGCTGGATGGCGAGGTCGTCGTAGCTGAAAATGTTGGGCCGCTGCATACAGAACAGCAAGATCATCTCCGCTGTCCAGACGCCGATGCCCTTCAGGGCACTCAATTCGCGGATGGCCTCCTCGTCGCTTTTCTGCCGGATGCCCTCCAAATCAAACGCGCCGCTGCGGACACGCTCGGCAAAATCGGTGATGTACTCCGCCTTGCGGAAGGTCATGCCCAGCGCCTGCAATTGGGGAACACCGGCAGCCAGGATCGTCTCGGCATTCACAGTGCCCAGTGCGTCCTGCATCCGCTGCCAGATCGTGGCCTGTGCCTTCGTCGAGATCTGCTGGCCGATGATGTGATGCACCACCGCCGAAAACAAATCCGTATCGACGATGCGGTCCACATGTCCGATTTTGTCGATGACCTCACACAGCCGCTTGTCTTTGGCGCGCAGGCAGGCAAGCTCGGCTTCCCCGTAGGCAAAAAACATCGGTGCTCACTCCTTTACGGCGTCGGGCAGTACGTCGCCCAGCGCCAGCACGGCATTGCGCACGCATTCGGGGCAGGGGCAGAGCGGTACGCCGGTGGAAACGCCCTTCAGCTCCTTGCAGATGGTCGCGCCGCACCGCTGCTCAAAGCGCCGGACCAGTGCGCGTGCCACAGCGGGCGTGCCGCGGCCCTCCGTCAGGATGCCGGCCACCATCACAGCGCCGATCAGTGCGCCGCAGGTGCTCTCCATGCAGCCCATGCCGGCGGCGTAGCCTGCCGCCAGCATCCGCAGGGTGTCGCCCTCCACGGGCAGCATGTCCTCAAATACCTTTACAACAGACTGGGTGCAGTTGCACTGCCCGGTGGTTTTTAATTCTGCAGCCGCGGCTGCGCGTTCGGTAAGGGTCATGGTGCAAGCCTCCTTGTCAGTGGCAGTGATGCCCGCCGCAGTGGTGCTCGCCGTCGTGGTGGCCGCAATGAACGGCAGAGGGGTCATGGACGAGCTTTCCGGCCAGCAGCGCCAGCACGGCCTTGTCGGCATCGCCGCTGACACCGGCGTACAGTCTGATGTTGGCCCCGGCTACAGCGGTCTGTGCGCCCGCGCCGATGCTGCCGCAGATCAGCGTGTCAACGCCGCCGCGCATCAGAAAGGCCGTCACGGCGCTGTGGCCGCTGCCCGCGGTCTCGACGACCTCGGTGTGTAAAATCATGCCGCTCTCGATGGTGTAGAATTTAAACTGCGGCGCATGGCCGAAGTGCGGGAAGATCTGGCCGTTTTGATAGGGAATTGCAATTTTCATGGTAGTGCTCCTTTATCTGTCATTACCCATGATTATAGGGGATTGGCGGGAAAAAGGCAACAGTCTTGCAGACTGTCGAAAAACTTTTGTAGGGGCGAGCATTGCTCGCCCGTGCCCGTTTGCCTTGCAAGGAAACTGTCCCGGAAAATGCGCTGCGGCGGTAAGCTGGCGGGCGACCAATGGTCGCCCCTACACACGCAAGAAGGCGAGAATGCAATTTTTAGGGCAATACGGTCTGAAAGGCAACAGCCTTGGATATTTTGCAAAATACGGATAGAGCTTTGCAGCGGAATGCGGTATAATGATAAAAAAACTGCGGGCCGTTACGGCCTGTTTTTCAGCCGGTGAGGTGTATATACGATGACATATATTCAGCATTATGATGCCCCGTTGGGCCGTATCCTGCTGGCGGCGGACGAGGTCGGGCTGACCGGGCTGTGGTTCGACGGCGCAAAATATTTTGCCGACGGACTGCCCGCCGAGCATACCGAACGGGAAACGCCGGTCCTTTCCGAGGCCCGGCGCTGGCTGGACCTTTACTTTGCGGGGCGGGAGCCGGGCTTTCTGCCGCCGCTGCACCCGGCTGGCTCGACGTTTCAGCAGGCGGTGTGGGCGCTGCTGCTGCAAATTCCCTACGGGCAGACCGTGACCTATGGTGAGCTCGCGCGGCAGCTTGCGGAAAAGCAGGGAAGGCCCCGGATGTCCGCGCAGGCCGTGGGCGGCGCTGTCGGGCATAACAAAATTTCTATTATCATTCCGTGCCATCGCGTGGTCGGCACCGGCGGCAGCCTGACCGGATATGCCGGAGGTATTGACAGAAAGGTAAAGCTGCTGGCGCTGGAGCAGACCGACATGACCCGCTTCTTTGTGCCAGGGAAGGGCACGGCAATGTAAGTGCTGACCCGGTGGTATGGAGACTGTAGGGGCGGATTCCATATCCGCCCGGGAACTTTATCGCAATCGCGCACGGTAGGGGTGAACACGATTCACCCCTACAAAAGATCAAACAGACTCATCTGGTCCACGACCCAGCTTTCCTGCCGGGCCTGGTGGATGACATCCCCCGGCAGACTGTGCCCAATCAAAAACAGGGACTGCGGGTCATGGCGGCGCATATTCTGAGCCACGAGCTCCCGGCTGTAGTTGGCATAGCAGTAGCGGCACAAATGCCCGCAGGTGTTGTAGGCCCCAATATCCGCGGTGAGATAGCAGGCGCACGCCTGCCGCGCACCCTTCTGCGGCGGCAGACGCAGTCGGCGGTGCAGCGCAGTCTCAAAGGTCTGCTGGGTCATGCAGCCGCTGCAATCGGCGCCATAGCGGGCCAGCCCTGTGCCCTCGGCACAGGGGCGGATCGTCATGCCGTATTTTTTGCCGATCTCCACAAAGGCGCGGCCCAGCGCCGCCCGCTCTGCCGGAGGCACGGTTTTTGCCTCCGGGAAATTCCGGCGCACCTTTTCATACAGGTCAATAAAGCTGATGACGCAGGTTTTGGTATAGCTCGCCAGCGCGGCGGCCAGCTGCTCAAACTCCGCCAGATGACGCTCGACGGGGTAGGTGTCGGAGAGAAAAATCGGGTCATACCGCCACCCGATGCTGTCCACACCGACGATGCGGGACAGCGCGATAAAATCCTGTACCACCTGCGCCTTCGGCGGCACGTGCGGCTCTATATCGGGACCGTAGGGTGTGATCGTCACAAACCAATACTGCCCGTAGGGACGCAGCAGCTCCATCAGGGGGGAGCATCGGCGCGGAATTTTTGGTGCAGAAGCCGATCAGATCCACCACGTCGGGGTTGATCTCATACCGCGTTACGGACTGCGGATTATACGGGCTGCGCACCAGCACGAACCCCGCGCGCAGCCGGTTGGCAAACCAACGGCTGTAAAACGCCGGAATATCCGTGCGAAAGCCTGTCTGTAAAATCATGGAACCGCCCCCTTACCTGCCTGGTCTGATTATAGCACAAATCCCACGGGATGCGGAAGCAGCCGCTGCTTCTATTGAAAATCATACACAGCCATGTTACAATGAGGTAAAGTAAATGGAAGCAAAAAAACAGAGGAATATGGGGCAGTTATGACGATTGCAGAAGCGATCCGGGCGGTATTGCAGCAAAGCCGGAATGGAATGACATCAAAAGAAATTTATGAAGAAATCGTGCGACGAGGGTTGTACACTTTTGGGGCACAAAAACCCGTCGATGTCGTTAATGCACAGATACGGCGACGCTGCAATGGCCTTGATTTCCCAACTGCATATCCGGTCAAAGCTTTTGAAATTGCGGGATATGAGGGAAAAAAGATAAAATTCCGCCTTATCTCAGAACAAAATGAGGAGATGGCAGTTGCGTTGCCCAAGACAGCAGGGCAGGCAGAACAACTGCCAGAAGAAAAGATAGAGGCTATGCTTCGCGAACATCTTCGGATGATACAACAGCAGGTCTTTGATAGTATTCTAAACAATTCACCGCAGTTTTTTGAGCATCTCGTATTGAACTTGCTCTTGGAAATGGGATACGGTGAGGATAAGTCATCGGGTGTAGTGACCGGGCGTTCGCATGACGGTGGCATTGATGGGATCATCAGTGAAGATAAGTTAGGGTTGAACCTGATTTATATTCAGGCAAAACGGTATTTGGTAACGAAGAAAATCGGCAGAAAAGAAATACAAGCGTTTATCGGGGCAATGGGGAATGTTCAGAAGGGTGTGTTTATCACGACGTCAACGTTTACCAAAGAGGCATCTACTTTTGCAAGGACGCAGCAGCAAAAGAGTTTGAAGCTGATCGATGGAGAGCTTTTGACAAGCCTTCTTGTAAAATACGGTGTGGGTGTAAATGTGGCGCAGACATTTTCTTTGTATAAACTGGATATGGACTATTTTAACGAATGATGTAAAAAGCGAGGTGGAATCATATGCGTGCTTTTATAACGACAATACGAGATCTTTTTAAGTTGGATACAAATAAGGACGACGCTGCCGTAAATTTCTGCCAGGAGAAGAAGGCCCTTTGTATTCCTAAATTCCAACGAGAGTATAAGTGGGAAACGGAAAAGATAGAAACGCTGATCACAGATGTAAGAAATCAGCAAAAGTTTTTTGGCTGCATTATGCTGAAAGAGGCAAAAAATTGTTACGAGATATCGGACGGGCAGCAGCGCATCACAACATGGTACTTGATCCTTGTGTATTTGTATAACTGCTATAAAGGCCAAACGCGTGAACAGGAAGCAATACAAAAAATACTGAAACCATACGGAAAATTTATTTTGGAAAATGATACGATAGGCCAATATCTGCATGAGAATGCAGGGAATATTGAACTGAGCATAGACAGGGAGAAGGATATATATTATCAAAATGAAAGCTTTGAACGGGCGTACAAAACGATTGAGAATAGACTCGGAGAATTGACCACACATGAGCAGCGGCGGGAGTTTAAAGAAAAACTTTTGAATAGCCAAGCGTTGGTCCTTATTACAGAGGAAACACCGGGAACATCAACGGAACAAATTTACCTGGACATAAATGAAAAAGCGCAGCTGTTGGATGTGGAAGACATATTCAAAGGACATTGCTTTGAAATATTCGAGCCTGAAGCCTATAAGGAACTAAGGGAAACATGGGTAAAAGTGAAAAAGTGCAGCGTTGGCTTCCAGGTATTTGGCGTAAAAGATCTCAGCGAATATCTGTATTTATTTTTGCTGGAGCATGATTCAACAGATTTGCCTGAAAAGCTGAATCCGAAGGGACGGCATTACCTTGAAGGCAAGACAATGGACGAGACACAGCGCCTGCTTGAAGAAATGATCGAATTTGGACACAGTGTCATTGGGCTGTCACAGAAATTGACGAATATGACATATCGCTTCGAAGACCTCTGCCCGGACGTGAACAGGTATAAAAACACAGATTACCATATTGCGCTGAAAGCAATGTGTACGGAGATTCTGACGAACCCAAAGGCTGTCTACCAGAAGCTTCCGTTCATGTATCTCATCTATATCCTGAAAAACGATAAAGCCCTGCAGCAGGAACTCAGCTATGAACAGTTCCGCATAATCGTGACAAACTTATATGTATATGCTGTTCTTTTTTCAATGAGTACGAGAAGAAAGTCGAAAAAAATGATTGACCAAACGGTGCGGGATGCAGCAAGAAAGAGCGCAGATCGGGTCAAAGGAATTATAGAGGCTTCCAAAAAGCTGCGTGCAGAAAAGGTGAAGGCATATAAAGCAGGCGAAACGGCAAAATTTGAAAATCTGGCATTACTCTATTCGATCATGGATAATTACAAAGCAGCTGAAACCTGGCTGCCGCAGATTTACTCGCGTGACGATGGATATAATCTGGAACATTTCGTTATCCCGGATACAACAAAGGCTGAGATAAACTGGAAGACAGAAGACGGGACAAAGTCTATTCTGGTGGATAAAACCTTCGCAGGAAAAAATAAAAAGAGCCCTTGCAATTTTCTGATTATAAACAGTGAGTTGAATAGACAGGTGGGGCGAGATGACATCGTAAGAAAAATCGATGCCATAAAAGAATGGCACAGCAGAGAGGAATTGACACTTCCGAAACATATTGCAATTATCATTGACTACATCGAAAACATGAAAGAATACTGTGAGCTGCAAGCCTGTAAAACAAATCCGGTAACCGATGATATAGTCAAAGAAAAATATAAAAAATTCCTTGAAGCATATTTTGAGGAAGACAGCCAGGCAAAACTGCTTACAAAGCTGGAGGAGGGATTCAGGGAATCTTTCCGTAATGATCAAGAACGTAAATAGCCCAAAGATTGTTTTATTTTGTGGGTACACTTCGCTTGATTGCACAAAATTTCCTGGCGTTTTTTAGTAAAATATGCTATACTATCTGTTGTGATAATCTTTAGAAACGGTAGGCAATCGTTTTGAGACTTGGGGACAAGCTCCGAAATGGTAGAATAAAAATCAATTAAGGGATAACAGAGCATGAGTAACAGCTATTTTACGGAGAACACACTTCAAGATCTGCTGGATGAAATACGGTATGTGTATAGATCTGATGATAGACCATGGATCATTGGATACAGTGGCGGTAAAGATTCTACGGTGGTAACACACCTTGTATACACCATGCTGAAGCAGCTACCCGCAGAACAAAGACATAAAAAAGTATATATTGTTTCCTCGGATACGCTGGTTGAGAATCCACTGATAAAAGTTTATCTGGATGAGATGCTCAAGCAGATACAGACGGCAGCGGATAAAGATCACGATGATCTGCCTATTGTGGTAAAAAAGGTGACACCAGAACCAGATAATTCGTTCTGGGCAAATGTAATCGGGCGTGGTTTCCCGACACCGCGAACGAACGGTACATTCCGCTGGTGTACAGACAGGTTGAAGATTGCGCCAAGCGGGAAATACATTCAATCGATTATCGATGAACAGGATACAGAAGTGGTTGTGCTGCTGGGCGTCAGAAAAGCAGAGAGTATTGCCCGCAAGCGCCGGATGGAAGGCCGTGAGTTGCTTGGGCACCTGTTGAATCGGCATGAGACGATCAAAAAAGCGTTCGTCTATCCGGCAATAGCGGAATTGACAACAGACGATGTGTGGGATATTCTGGGGCAAAACCAGAGAAAGAATGCCTGGGGCGGCGATAATAACCAGCTTATCAGCTTGTATGCCGGGGCGGACAGCGGCGAATGTCCGTTTGCAGGTATTTCCAGCAAAGATGCACAGCAGCAGTCCTGCGGACAATCGCGGTTTGGATGTTGGGTGTGCACAGTTGTTAAAGAAGACCGCTCTCTGAACGGCTTTATTCGCAGCGGCCATCGGGAATTGGTACCGCTGGCAGAATTTCGTAAATGGCTGATGGAAATTCGTGACCAGGGAGAATACCGCGAAAAGAAACGCCGGGACGGTACCGTTTATTATACGGCCAACAATGAGCTGGGATATGGTCCTTTTACGTGGGAAGCGCGCCAAATGATTTTACGGCGTTTGCTGCAAGTCCAAAAGCAGATGCAATATGAGCTGATTACGATAGAGGAACTCCGGGCGATAGATCAAATATGGGATGCGGAAAAGGATATTACGCGCCGAACGCTTGTAGAGCTCTACTATGAAGAAACTGGTGAGCGGCTGCCTTGGGATGAAATGAAACGTCCGCTTTTTGATGAAACGACTTGCGAGAAAATAAAGGGCTATGCGCAGGCAAATAATGTCCCACAGGATTTGATCAATAAGATGATTTTTGAAACAACAGCCCTGAAATATTACTCGAATACAAAAGGTTTGCGTGATAAACTGACGAAGGCTGTATCCCAGCAATGGCTTCAGGAAAGAGCACTTTGCGAACCGGAAGCAGGTGTACGGAATGGAATTCAAGAAGGTTGAACTCTACAATTTTAGCTCGTATGCAGGGAAAGCGGCCTTTGATCTTTCTACGGAGAAAAATAAAAATATCATTCTGATCGGCGGCAACAATGGTGCGGGAAAGACATCATTGTTTACTGCAATAAAACTGGCACTTTACGGACCACTGTGTTTTCATTATCAGGGAAAAAATGCGCAGTATTCTGCCAGAATAAAGGAATTGATGAACCATGATGTATTCATGGAACAAAATGTGTGCTCTTATGTGGAAGTACAGCTGGCGATTCCGCAGCGCCAGACGTATCACACTTATACCGTACACCGGGAGTGGGGCTACAGCGGTCAAAAAGTGCAGGAGAACTATTGGGTAAAGGATGAAAATGGTCTTCTGGCACCGCGTGACAGAGATTACTTCCAAAATTATCTGTTTACGATCCTTCCACCGAATATGTTCGAATTCTTCTTTTTCGATGGTGAGGAAATTGCGGAATTCTTTTCGGATGCATCCTATAATGCTTATATCAAGAATGCTGTGCTGACACTGTGCGGATATGATACGTTCAGTATCATAAGGCGATTTTGTAATAGCTATGTTGATACGGATCCTTCAAACGAGAAAAGCGAAATGCTTTTACGGCAGTTACAGCAGCAGGAACGACAGCTGGAAGAAAGCCGAGCAAAGGTAACAGAAACAGAGGAAATATTGCAGCAGCTGCAGGCGAAGTGTGCAGCTGCTGAAGATGAAAAAAAGGACTGGGAAACGCGCTTTAAAAAGTCCGGAGGCCTCAGCCAACAGAAACGAGAACGGCTGAACGAAGAATTGCGCCGACAAGATCGTATAAAATCGGAAAGCACAAAGATTATCCGCGATTACGTGGAAGAAATGATGCCGTTCATCATTGCGTATGACAAATCACAGGAAATCGAAGTGCAGCTCCCTCGTGAGGAACGAATGAGGGAGTACCAGGCATATACGCAGAACCTGTCGACGGATACGTTAAGAGGCATGATTGCTGGGGCAAATATAGTTTCGCAGGAGCAGGCACAGCAGCTTTCGCAGTATTTATCCACCGTAATTGCCAAAAATATGTGCCCAGAGGATGACCCGGAGCAGTTTGCGTTTATTCATGACTTGTCCGGGGAGCAAAAGGATCGTGTTTTGTCGGTGCTGACGAAGATACGAGAATTTAACGCGCAGACAATTTTGGATGCTATTTATGCTAAAAAGACTGCCTCAGAAAACTATGAGAGAACATCCCGTGCATTGCGGGAGTCACTGCCGGAAATTGATGCCAACGACTTTGTCGAACACTTCGGCGAATTGTCGGAACAACTCATGCAATATGGTGCTTCGATTACAGCGACGCAAAAGAAGCTGCAGGTGCTAAATGAGCAGGTCACGCTACTAGAAAAATCAGTGGAAGCTGTGCGCACACAAATACAGGCGGAGGCCAAAAACAAGACAGCTTATATGTACACAGAGCGCATAGGTGCGATGATGGATGAGCTGATTTCGGATGCGGTGCAAAGCAAATTCAAGGAAATTGAGCAGCTGACGCTAAAAATGTTCCATGAAATAACGCATAAGGAAAATTTTATCGATTTGCTGGAACTGGATGAGTCGTTTAACATTTCTATATATAAAACACAGCAGTATACGGTTGCAGAATTGTATGCTTTAATGGAAAATGTGGGCACGGATGCTTTGCAGGAGCGGCTTGGCGCTGCAGGTGTGCAGCATTTGCTGCGCTGGTTCAATGTTACTTCGACGCGCACGCTGAAGAAAAAGGCAAAAAAGTTCCTTACAACAGGAGAGACGGATGTCCGTGCAGGGCAACAGTTAACTTTGTACAAGCGTGTGGAGCTTTCACAGCTTTCCAAGGGCGAAAAGCAGGTGTTCCTGCTCTCACTATATTGGGCTATTATAAAGAGTTCCGGACAGCAGATACCGTTTATTATTGACACGCCTTTTGCTCGCATTGATACAGAGCATCGAGCGCAACTTACGAAACTATTTTTCCCAACGGTCAGCAATCAGGTCATTATTTTATCTACGGATGAAGAAGTGGTCGGAGCTTACTATGATATGGTTCGCCCGGAAGTTTCACATGAGTATCTGCTTCTGAATGAGGAAACAGCCGGGCGCACAGTTGTTCGTGCGGGGTATTTCCCGCAGGAGGCGAGTCGTGATTTTTAAATTGAAAACCTCTAAGGAGACGGCCTCAATTTTTGAAGAAATCGGGCGCAGTACCTATCTCAAACCCTATACACTGGTCAAACATGCAATTGCGTGGTCGCTAAAAGAAGGCTTACCAGAACAGGCATTTTCCACGGATTCTGAAGGGCTGGAACTGAACCGCCAGACCATTACAGGAGAGTATGACGCATATTTTAAAGCGCTGATAGAACAGGCACAGGGGCGCCACTTGAGCGAAGAAGAATATTTCCCTAAATATGTAAAGGCCTATATTGACCAGGGCGCACGAATACTTCGCTCGAAATATAAACATGCGGGCAGTCTGGAACGCTATATATTGGAATCCTTTGGTGTGGGGGATACGGTATGATCTATCTTGACAATAGTGCGACAACAGAGGTTGCACCGGAAGTCGTTGATGCGATGCTGCCTTACCTGACGTCGGAGTTTGGTAATCCATCCAGCAAGTATTATCCGTTGGCACAGAGTGCACAGCAAGCGGTGGAGGACAGTCGTGCCAAGGTTGCAGCACTGATCCATGCAAAGCCGGAAGAAATCATATTCACCTGTGGTTCAACTGAGAGCAGCAATATGATCATCAAGGGTGTTGCTGATTACAAAAAATATTACGAAAAAAGAGGAAACCACATCATCACATCCAAAGTGGAACACCACGCTACGCTGAATACGTGCCGTTTTTTAAACGGTGAGATCTATTCCAATCACGATGCGACTTTCTCGCTCAACGGTGGCTCGACAAAGGTGGACCGCGGCTACGAGGTCACGTTTCTGGATGTTGATGCCTATGGAAGAGTGACGCCAGAAGTGTTGCGTAATGCTATAAGACCGACAACAACATTGGTTACGCTCATGTGGGCAAACAATGAAATCGGAACGCTGAACGATATCAAGGCACTTTGCGAGGTTGCCCACAGACAAGGTTGCCAGTTTCACACAGATGCAACGCAGGTGTCAGGAAAGCTGCCAATCAATGTGGAAGAGGTACCGGTCGATTACCTGTCGCTTTCAGCGCATAAGTTTCATGGGCCAAAAGGAGTCGGTGCAGCATTTATCCGAGGGGATGATTATGGTCTGCCGCCTATCACTGCTTTTATGCACGGAGGTGAGCAGGAGTCTGGCATTCGTGCAGGTACACTGGCAGTGCATAACATTGTCGGCTTCGGGAAGGCGGCTGAGTTGGCACTAAAAAATCAAGAGCGCTGTACGCGGCATCTCTTGGAGTTGGATAAAGCCGCTCGAGTATTGTTTCAGGCAGAGTCGGATCTTGAAGTGCTCGGTGCCCCGGATGCACATATTCCGGGATTGTTGAGTGTTATTGTTCATAAAGATACATTTGACAATGAGCGCTTCATAAAGAGAATCAGCGACCGCTATGCCGTATCAGCTGGTTCCGCCTGCACAGCAGGTGAGCCGTCTCATGTCCTTCAGGCAATTGGACGAGGCGCGGAAACGTCTCGCGTATTGCGTATCTCACTGGCAGAAACCTCTTCGCTGGACGATGTTAAACATTTGATTGCATTACTCAAAGATGCTTGATGCCCTGCTGAAGAAGAAAGAAAAACCTTGTAAATTACAAGCAGACAAACTGTTAGATTCTCAAGAACTATGGAGGGGGGGAAGACCAATGAAATACAAAGGAATGCCCATGGGGATGTGGCTGCTGTTTGTGGGGTCGTTCCGCAGGCAGCTGACCGCGGTGTTCGGCTATGACGCGGCCACGGCGGCAGACATTACCAAGAAGGCAAAGCCGAAATATAAGCAGCTCATTCAGGAGCTGCCGGAATTTGAAAAGCAGGACCGCTTTAAAATGAACGAGGTCAACTGCGCGATGCTGGCGGCATTCATCCTGTCCATGCCGGAGCGCCCCGACGTGGCGCGGCTGACGGATTACTACGCCCGGGCCATGATGACCGACATGGTGAAGTGGGCCTTCCGCCAGAGCGGAAAGAAGAAGTTTACCCCGCAGGACATTGCGCACATGAAGGCCAACGCCGCGCTGCGGGCGGCGGACCGCAACCCGTATTCGTGGAATATGGATTTCTACGAGTACCCGGACGGCAGCGGCTACGAGGCGCGCTTCACCCAATGCGGCATCTGCGCGCTGATGAAAAAGCTTGACCTGTACGACCTGACCCCCGCGCTGTGCCATCTGGATTATGAGATGAGCGAGGCGGGCGGCACGACCCATTTTGTGCGGGAGTATACGCTTGCCTCCGGCGGCCCGTACTGTGACTGCGGGTATAAAAAGAAGGATGCCGGGAAATAATCACCCTTTTTTCCGCGCAGCAAAGCCAAATACCGTGCCGCACACACCGCCGACGATGTGCATGAAATTGGCTACATTGTCCCGGATAAACAGGATGCTGTAAACCTGCTGGCTCAGGTACAGGGCACCCACCAGAAGCAGCGTGATGGGGATGCTGCCGTCCCGGCTGGACAGCATGATAAGCCTAAACACAATGCCGGACGCGCCGAGCAGCGAAGCGCCGGAGAACAGCACGCATTGCAGGACGCCGGACACCAGCGCCGTGATGAGGATGCCGCTGAGCAGCGTCCGGCTGCCGTAGCGTTCCTCCAGGGGCGGGGTCACAACCAGGAACAGCAGCATATTGTTCAGGAAGTGATCCCAGTTGGCGTGGCCCAGCACATGGCCGAACAGCCGCACATAGAACAGCGGGTCGGCCATCGAGCCGCGATATACGCTGAACAGGTGGGTGGTCGTCCAGCCGTTCGTCAGCCGCCCCAGCGCCAGGGAGGCCAGCGACAGAAAGAAAAAGGTCAGCGTGACAGTGGCGTTGTACTGAAAGTGAATACGTTTGTGGTTCATGGCAGTTTCTCCTTTGCAGTGGGATAGTACCAGTATACCATAAGAAAACGAAAGCTGTCGAGAGCGCAGGCGCTGCACACCGCTTGACAGTTGAGCCGGGAAGGCGTATTCTTATTTTACAGAGTTAGCCATACATAACCGCGGACCCACGAAAGGATGAACGACATGAAGATGCACGAATACAACCCGGAAGCGGCAAGGGCTGCGCTGCTGATCCACCCGATGCTGTCCTCGGCAGAGGGCATTGAGCTGTGCGTGACAGGCCACTGGGGCAGCGACGTTCATTGATTTATCCCGGATTTGGCCGCCCACGGCGCAGACATGGCCGCCACCTACCACAGCGCCGCAGAGGAGGCCCGGGCGATCCACGATGCGCTTGTCCAAAAGGGCTGCACCCATTTGCAGTTGGGCTTTGGCGCGTCCCTGGGCGGCGTTGTGCTGTTTGAGCTGCTGAAATACATGGACCTGACCTTTGACCATGTGTTTTTTGAGGGCGTGAGCTTCTATGAAAACGCACCGCTGCTGTGCCTTGTGCTGACCCAGGTGTTTTTGCGCAAGCACCGCATCGCCGTGAAGGACCCGGAGCTGTCCGCCAGAAAAATGAGCGCGCTTTATGGCAGCGAGGCAGGCCCGGCCATGGCCCAGCGCTTTATCGGAATGAATGAGGAAAGCATTCGGAACGTGATCCACGACTGCGGCTATGTGCAGCTGCCGTCGCTTTCCCCTGACATGCAGAAGCGGTGCGTCTTTGCCTACGGGGAAAAGGATCCCGACTTGAAGCGCTGCAAAAAGCTGCTGCCCCAAAGGTACCCCCAGGCAAAACTGGAAATCTGGCCTGGCTATGCCCACTGCGGCAAAATGCCCGCCGATTCCGAGCGCTATGCCGCCATGCTGAAGCAGTATCTTGATTGACGGTATGCTATAAAATCAGTTTGTCAAAAAACATCTACTTTGCCTTATAGAGAATGTAGGGGCGAACATTGTTCGCCCGCCAACCTGACGAAGCAACGCTTTTTCGGGTAAGCCTCTCACACTGCAAGCGGGCACGGGCGAGCAATGCTCGCCCCTACAATGCACATTTTTGACAGTCTGATAAAATACAGTATAAGCCCTGTGCCCCGGATGGTGAAGAAATCGCCATTCCGGGCACAGGGCTTTGCTTTGTCAGCGGTCAATCCTTCGGATAATCGCTGATATATTTTTGCAGGGCCCCGATATACGCCTGGCCGTAGATGCTGAGGATGGAGTCCTTCTGGCGGATGATGCCGATATTAAAATAATCGTCCACATCCAGCGGGCGGGTCGTCATGTGCTTGCCGTTTAAATCCTGCCCCAGCACGCCCGAGGTGATCGTGTAGCCATTCAGGCCCACCGCCAGATTGAACAGCGTGCCGCGGTCATGCACATGGATGTTTTTGTTGTGGTCGAGTGTGCTTAAAATTTCCTCGGAGAAATAGAAGGCGTTGTAATCGCCCTGGTCGAAGGTCAGACAGGGATAGTCCTTCAAATCGTCGAGTGTAAGCACTTTTTTGCTGCAAAGCGGGTGCGTTGCGCTGATAAACACATGGGGCTTGGCGACGAACAGCGGCTCAAACACAAGGCCGCGGTCCTTGATGAGCTTCGAGATAAACTCCTCATTCTGGTCGTTTGTGTAGAGAATGCCCACCTCGCTCTTCATGCGGCTCACATCCTCCAGGACCTCATAGGTCTGGGTCTCCCGAATCGTGAAGTCGTACTGCTCCGCGTCGAACTGGCGGATCAGATCCACAAAGGCATTGACCGCAAAGGCGTAGTGCTGGCAGGATACCGAGAACTTGGGCCGCAGACGCTCAACGTGCAGGAACTTGTTCTCCACCAGATTGACCTGCTCGAGAATCTGCCGCGCATACGCCAAAAAACTCTCGCCGTCTGCCGTGGGGATGCTGCCCTTATTAAAGCGGCGAAAAATCGGGAAGCCAAGCTCCGTTTCCAGCTTGTGGATGGCGCTGGTCAGGTTCGGCTGGCTCACGTACAGCCGGTGCGCGGCCTCGGTCATGCTGCCGGTCTGCGCCACGGTGACCACGTAGTTGAGCTGTTGGATCGTCATTTTCGTGTACCTCTTTCTGCGTACCGTCTTTTCGCAAGTTTTTCCGGCTGTGTGCCTAAGAATACAATGTCAGCCGCCCATTGCAGTTATTTATATTTTGCCATAAATTTTGCTTATGTCAAGCGGACGTAAATATATATTTCATTTCCCTACTGGGTTGGTGGTATAGTAAAGAAAAGGATGGCCGCCTTTGACTTAATTTTAGTAAAGAGGGTAGGATAAAATGAGTGAAAAGGGTAAAAAAGTAAAGCGCGCCCCCAAGCTGTGGGAGGCTGTCTTTACGCTGGGATTTCTTGCCGTTGTGCTGGCCGCAGGCATTGCCGGGTTTGGCGCGGACCCCCATGTACCCATGTTCCTGGGCGTGTCCATGGCGGTCATCATGGCGTTCCGCCTGGGCTTTACCTGGGATGAAATCGAAAAGTCCATGAAGGACGGCGTCTATCGCGTATTACAGGCGCTGATGATCCTGATCGTCACCGGTATTCTGATCGGCGTATGGATTGACGCGGGCGTTGTGCCTGCCATGATCTATTATGGTCTGCAGGTGCTGCACCCGTCCATCTTCCTCATTGCAACGCTGGTGATCTGCTCCATCACGTCCATTGCCACGGGTACTTCCTGGGGCACGGTGGGCACAGTCGGTATCGCGCTGCTGGGCATCGGCTACGGTCTGGGCATCGACCCGGGCATGACGGCAGGCGCAATCGTCTCGGGCGCGTACTTCGGCGATAAGATGTCGCCGCTGTCCGACACCACCAACCTGGCCCCCGCTATGGCCGGAACCGACGTTATGTCCCACATCCGCTTTATGATGCTCCCTACCGGCGTGGCCTATGCCATCAGTCTTGTATTTTATGGTGTGCTGGGTGCCATGCAGTACCACGGCGGCGACACCGACATGAGCAAGGTCGCCGAGCTGACCGGCGAGCTGGGCAGCCTGTTCAACCTGAACCCGGTTCTGCTGCTGCCCCCGATCGTTGTTATTGTATCCGTCGCGCTCAAGGCGCCCGCGCTGCTGGGGCTTTCGCTGGGCATCTACTCCGGCGCGGCGGTGGGCCTGATCTTCCAGCCGAGCTGCACCGCTGGCTCGCTGTTCATCAGCGGCATGAGCGGCTTCAGCTGCGAGAGCAGCGTTGCCGAGGTCGCGAAGCTCTTGAACCGCGGCGGCCTGACCGGCATGATGTATTCTGTTTCAATGTGTATTCTGGCCATGATGTTCGGCGGCATCATGGAGGACACCCGCATGATGGAGACCATTATCAACAAGCTCAAGCCACTTGCCAGGACGCCCGCCGCGCTGGTCGTCATGACCGAGATCACGGCCATCATCGCGAACTTTACGATGTGCGCGCAGTATATCGCCATCATCGTGCCGGGCCGTATGTTCAGCAAGGAGTATGAGGAGGCCGGGCTTTCGCCTGAAACGCTCTCCAATGCCCTGGAAAGCTCGGCCAGCGTCACCTCCGGCCTGATTCCGTGGAACACCTGCGGTGCGTTCATGGTCACAACGCTGGGCATGGGCGCGTTGGAATTTGCGCCGTGGGCGGTGTTCTGCTGGATCACGCCGGTGGTCTGCGCCGTGATGGCCTACATGGGCCTGACCGTGGCTGACAAGGACGGCGTGCTGCTGGCCAAAAAGAAAAAGGTGACGGCATGAAGCTGGGAATGGTGCAGATGTCCATGACGCAGGACGTGGCGCAGAATGAGGAAAAAATCCTGCGCTTCTGCGATGCGGCGGGGGATTGCGACCTCGTGTTTTTCCCGGAGGTGCAGTATTCGCCGTTCTTTGCCCAGTACGAGGGGCTGGATGTCAGCCGCTATCTGCTGACGCTGGACAGCCAGCAGGTGCAGCGCCTGCAGGAAAAGGCCCGGCAGCACGGGTATTATCTCTCGCCGAATGTCTATTTGCAGCAGCCCGATGGACGGTATGATGCGTCGCTGTTTATTACGCCGGAAGGGGAGATAGAGGCAGTCTCCTCGATGGTGCATATTTTCAGTGCGCCCTGCTTTTACGAGACGGGCTACTATACGCCCTCCCTGGACGGATTCCATGTGTACGATACACCGTTTGGCAAGGTAGGCATCGTGATTTGCTTTGACCGTCATATCCCCGAAAGTGTACGCACCTGCGCGGCCATGGGCGCGGATTTGGTCATCATCCCCACGGCCAATATGTGCTCCGAGCCGCTGGACCTGTTCGAGGCGGAGCTCCGCACAGAGGCCATGCAGAATCAGGTGTTCCTTGCCATGTGCAACCGCGTCGGCCCGGAAGGAAACGAGGTCTTTGCGGGACAGTCCCTGGTCGTGGGCCCGGACGGCAGCGTGCTGTATAAGGCCGATGGGGAAGAACGGCTCGTCACCGTGGAGCTGGATTTGACCGAGGCAGCGCGCTGGAAAGCAAAGAGGCCGTTTATCGACCTGCGCAGACCGGCATTTTACAAATAAGCAGCGGGACCGGGAAGATATCGCGGTTCTGCCGGCATCCCCGTGACCGTGGACAAGACCCTTGACGAGATATGCGCAGACGATTATGCGGCGCTGGCGATGGGGTACGGAAAAGAAACGAAAATCTCCCTCACCTTGCGATCCTGCAAAGCGGGGGGGATTCCGGTTTTGCGGCGGCTGTATTCTCATTGCAATACCACCACGACCCTGCTATAATTTATACAGTTGATTGCAAAATGTCATACCGTGACAAAGGGAGAGTATTTGAAGTATGTCGTTTGAAAAGGCAAAAGCGTATTTGCAGGAAAAAGGTCTGGATGACCACATCATTGTGCTGAAGGAATCCAGCGCCACGGTGGCCGAAGCCGCGCAGGCACTGGGCGTGCAGCCCGCAGAGATCGCCAAAACGCTGTCGGTTTTGCAGGGCGAAAAGCCCGTGCTTATCGTGACCGAGGGCACGGCCAAGCTGGATAACCACAAGTACAAGAGCCTGTTTCACCTCAAGGCAAAGATGATCGCTTACGACGAGGTCGAGGGGTACATCGGCCACGCGCCGGGCGGGGTCTGCCCCTTCGGTGTGAACGAGGGTGTGGAGGTCTATCTGGACGAGAGCCTGCGCAAATTCGAAACGGTTTACCCCGCCGCGGGCAACGGTCACAGCGCCGTGCGGCTGACCCTGCCGGAGCTGGAGACCGCCGCGAACGCCAGGGGCTGGGTGGATGTCTGCAAGGAACCCGAGGTGCAATGATGCGCGGACTGGGCACAATTATCAACGCATTCGCGATCATTGCGGGCGGCGTGCTGGGCATCGGGGGCCGCCGCTTTCTGAAGGCGCGGTATCAGGACACGATCATCAAGGCAACCGGGTTTTCCGTAGTGTTTCTGGGCGCGGCGGGCACGCTGTCCAAAATGCTGGCGGTCTCGGCAGAGGGAAGCCTGACCGTGAATGGGTCATGGTCATGATCGTCTCGCTGGCGCTGGGTGCGCTGGTGGGTGAGCTGATCGATCTGGATGCGCAGTTTGAGCGGTTTGGCGAGTGGCTGAAGCACAAGACCGGCAGCGACGGCGACAACCAGTTTACCACCGGCTTTGTGGCGGCATCGCTGACGGTCAGCATCGGGGCGATGGCGGTCATCGGCTCGATCCAGGACGGCATTTACGGCGACCATTCGACATTGGTCGCGAAAGCGATTCTCGACTTTATCATTGTGTTGATCATGGCGTCGTCTATGGGCAAGGGATGCGTGTTTTCCTTTATCCCGGTGGCTGTTCTGCAGGGGTCCATGACCGCGCTGGCAGCGGTGCTATCCGGGGTGATGACGGATGCCGTTTTGTGGAATCTCTCGCTGGTTGGCAATATTTTGATATTCTGCGTCGGTATCAACCTTGTCTGGCCCAAGACGATCAAGGTTGCCAACCTGCTTCCGGCCTTGTTGGCAGCGGTGGCAATGGCGCTGTAAAATGCAGCGAACCCTATGCCTGCTCCCGCGCCTGCGTGACCGCCAGCCCATCCGGTGTCACACGGCAGAGCAGGATCAAAACTTTTACCCCTGCCGCTTTGGCTTGCTCTGATGCTGCGGCAAACTCCGGGTGCGCTGCTGTGTTGGGGCGCACCTCTTTAGAAGGAAGGCACGAATTATGAAGCACCGCATTGTGACCGCTGCGCAGATGAAGGAGATCGAGCGTGCAGGCAACGCCCACGGCCTGCCCTATCTGCAAATGATGGAAAACGCCGGGCTGGCCGCCTACACCCAGCTGCGGGCGCGCCTTCCGCAGGGCGGGGCACTGCTCATCGTCTGCGGCAAGGGCAACAACGGCGGAGACGGCTTTGTGATGGCCCGCGCCGCCGCCCGGGATGGCTGGCGCGTGGCCGTCCTGCTGGCCGAGGGCGACCCCAAAACGCCCGATGCCATGACGAACTATGCCCGCCTGGCAGACCTGCCGGTCACCCTGAGCCGCGATGCGGCAGCGCTGGCAGCACAGCCCTTTGACGCCGTCGTGGATGCTTTGTACGGCACCGGGTTTCACGGCAGCCTTCGCCCGGCCGGGCTGGCTGCCTGTGCGCTGATGAATCGTCAGCGGGAAAACGGCGCATTCGTGCTGGCCGTCGATCTGCCCAGCGGCATCAACACCGATACGGGTGAGGCCGCCGAGGGAGCCGTCCGCGCAGACCTGACCGTGACGTTTGACAGCTGCAAGCCCCTGCACACAGCTCCAAACTCCGCACCCTTCTGCGGTGAGATCGTCTGTGCCGACATCGGCATCCGGGACGAATGGCACCCGGCAGATCTTGCACAGCTTTGAACGCGGAGCTTTGCCCTTACCAAAAAGCACTTTCCCTTATATTTGCGCTGCAAATAAGGGAAAGTGCTTTTGGCTTGCTCACTAGGGGGGGACTATAGCAACCGCTGCGGTCCCAAAATCGATAGGGTAAAATCCATCTCCACACAGCTTCGCTAAATCAGAGTTTAGCGAAGAACAGGGGGCTTCAGGCGATAGCGGTGGTATTCCATACTTTTCCGTTGTCGCTTGCATTTTTTACGCAATTTTGCGAGTTTTTATTATACCTCTTTCGGCTAAATCTCTTTACACCTTCAGCATCCTGTAGCCGATGCCGATATGCGTCTGGATATACTGCGGTGAATCCGGCTCGGATTCCAGCTTTTTGCGCAGCGTAGCCATAAAAACGCGCAGAGAGGCCACGTCATTGTCCCAGGAGCTGCCCCAGACTTCGTGGGTGATATAGGTATGGGTCAACACCTTGCCACAATTCTTGGCCATGACGCAGAGCAGCCTGTACTCGATGGGTGTCAGGTGCAGCTCCTGCCCCTTTAATGTGGCACAACCCGCCGCAAAATCAATTTGCAGATCACCGTTAGAGAAAACCGAACCGCCGGCGGCATTCTGCAGCATCGAGATGCGGCGGAACGTTACCCGCAGCCGCGCCAGCAGTTCCTCTACCGAGAACGGTTTCGTCAGGTAGTCGTCGGCGCCGCTGTCCAGTGCTTCGATTTTATCGCTGTCCTCGCTGCGGGCGCTGATAACGATGATGGGCATCGCAGACCAACTGCGAATACGGCGGATCACCTCAATGCCATCCAGATCCGGCAGACCAAGGTCCAACAGCATCACATCCGGTGCATGGATCGTTGCCTGTTGGAGTGCTTCGGACGCAGTAGCCGCCGCAATGTACTTGTAATCCTGCGTTTTCAGTGTCGTGGTAATCAGGTTGCGGATAGGCGCATCGTCCTCCACGACCAGAATCAAGGGCTTATTCATGCAAAGAAACCTCCCCAAGGGGCAGTGTAAAAGTAAAGATGCAGCCGTGCGGCTTATTGTCGGACAGTGTAATGGTGCCGCCGTGGGCTGCGATGATCGTGCGGCATAAGGCCAGTCCCAGCCCAAGGCTGCGGCGGCTGTCCGAAATGCGTTTTTCCCCGGTGGAGAACATTTCAAAGACCTTTTCTTTTGCTTCGTCGGGAATACCGGGGCCGTCATCGCTAACCTGAATTACGGCGCTTTCCCCCTGCGCCGCAGCGGAAAGGACAATGTGCGACCCTGCGGGCGTGTATTTGATGGCATTGTCCACCAGATTGATCAGGACCTGCACGACCAGCTTGGCATCCATGCGCGCCAGCAGCAGGTCATCGGCCATCTGCACAGTGATCGTGTGCTGCCCGCTGTGCCGGTTGGTATGGCGCAGGGCTTCTTCAAACACTTCACTTACTAACTCTGTAGAGATGGACAGATTCATCCGCCCATCCTCAATGCGGGAGATGGAAAGAATGTTCTCCACCAGATTGATCAGCCACATGGAGTCGTCGTAGATGTCCAGAAACGTTTGCTTGCGGGTGGGGTCGTCCATCTTCTCATAGTTGCTGATGAGGTTGGAGGCATTGCCGGAAATGGATGTCAGCGGGGTACGCAGGTCGTGAGAAATCGTGCGCAGCAAATCAGCGCGCAGCTGTTCATTTTTGGCGCGGACGGCAGCGCGCTCCTTTTCCTCGGCATTGCGGATATTCTGGATCGCCAGCGTGACCGTGATGATGGAAACGATCAGCATAATGGCAAAGGTGACAGGGTAGCCGCGCTCGTATGCGTGCAGTGTCAGGCGGGGCTCCGTAAAGCAGAAATTGAAAAGAAGCACGCTGGAAAACGAGCTTAAAAAGCCGCAGAAATAGCTTTTGGTAAAGAGCGAGGTCAGCAATGTCCCCAGAATATACACCGATATGATATTGCGGGTAAAAGAGAAATACCAGAAAATATTGCCGATGCCGGTTGCAGCGGCCAGAACCAGTACGGTGATCAAAAGATCCTTTGCCTGTCGGACGGCCTGTTCTTTCATTGTATCGGGAGATGGCTTTTTAATATTCACAGCAAATCCTCCCTTCTGAAGGGTATCATACCATATTTCGGGCGGCATTACCAGCGCCGGAAGCCTTCACGCCGCTCAAATTGTGCGCGGCGAACGCTGCGCCAGAACGCATCACACCGGATACCGATAAAAACAAGAAAAAGTCCTGCAGCCAGAAACAGCAAAATCAGCAGTGCCGTTCTCAAATGAACCACTTCCCTTGCAAACGATCAGATATGAAAGCACCGGCTCAGGGCCTTGCCCTCGCCCAGCACCAGCAATGTGCCGTCACCGGGCAGGACCGTGTCCGAGTCAATGTTGACGTCGGCAATCCCGTTGCGCTTGATGCCCAGAATGTTGATGCTGTATTTCTTGCGGATATTGATGTCGCCAACGGTCTTTCCGATCCACGCGGACGGCACAGATACTTCCAGAATGGCGTGGTCGTAGTCCAGCTCGATATAATCCAGCACATGGTCGGACCCGTAGCGGATGGCCGCCCACTTGGCCAGCTGCTTTTCCGGGTAAAGCACCTCATCCGCACCGTTGCGCAGCAGAAATTTAGCCTGCACATCCCGTTCCGCACGGGAGACGACCATTTTTGCGCCCAGCTCCTTCAGCAGAGAAGTGGTTTCGAGCGAGCTCTGAAAATTTCCGCTGATCGCCACAATACAGACATCAAAATTGCGGACGCCCAACGCCTCCAAGAATTCCGCGTTGGTGCTGTCGCCGATTTGGGCGTTGGTCACAATGCTCAGAACGGCGTTGACGCGGTCCTCGTTTTCGTCCACCGCCATGACCTCATGGCCGAGTTTGTTCAGCTCCTCTGCGATATGGCGGCCAAATCGACCCAACCCAATCAGTAAAATAGATTTCATGGTATGTACCTTTCTTTATCCTACGGTGATGCGCTCCTGCGGCAGCCGTGCCGCGCTGCTTTTGCTGCCGGAGAGCGCTGCATAGATCATGGTCAGCCCGCCGACACGTCCGATGAACATCAAGAAAATTAAAATCCCCTGCGAGACGATCCCCAGATGCGGTGTCAACCCCAGAGACAGCCCTACGGTAGCAATGGCCGAGGTCGTTTCAAACAGACATTCGGACAGCGGCAGGCCCTCGACAGTGCTGATGACGAATGCGCCCGTCAGGGAAAGAACGAGATACAGCGTGAAGATGGCCGCAGCGTCATAGACGGCTTTTTCTTCCATCCGCCGCCCAAACATTTCGGGGCTTTTCTGCCTGCGGAATACAGCAAACGCATTGGCAACAAGCACTGCCGCCGTTGTTGTCTTGATGCCGCCCGCCGTAGAGCCCGGTGAACCGCCGATGAACATCAGCAAAATGGTAAGGCCGCGCCCGCTGCTGGACAGCGACGTGTAGTCTGCCGTATTGAATCCCGCTGTTCGGGGCGTTACGGACTGGAACAGCGAGAGCAGCAGCCGCTCCCGCAGGGGGCCGCCTTTGAACTCAAAGCAGAAAAAGTACAGCGTTGGCAGCAAGATCAAGAGCGCCGTTGCCGCCAGAATAACCTTGCTCTGCAGCCGATAGCGATGAAAGCGAAGCCGGTTGGTCCGCACGTCATCCCAGGTCAGAAAGCCAATGCCGCCCACAACGATCAGGGCGGAAATCGTCAGGTTGATGACCGGGTCGGCGCGATAGGCGGTCAGCGAGACAAAAGGCATGTCGGGGGTACCCATTAAATCAAAGCCCGCATTGCAGAAAGCGGAGACGGAATGAAAAACGGCTTTCCATATCCCGGAAACGCCGAAATCCCGGCAGAAAACCGGGAGCATACAAAGCGCGCCGATTCCTTCTATCATCAAAGAGGTACGGATCACAAAGCCTGTCAGCCGCACAATGCCGCCGACTTTTGGAGCAGACATGGCCTCCTGCATCCGCCCGCGCTGGGACAGGGAAATGCGCCGACCTGATAAAAGCGAGAAAGAAGCGCCGACTGTGATCACACCCAAGCCGCCGATTTGGATCAGCACCATCAACACGGCCTGACCGAACGCTGACCAGTGAGAAGCCGTATCCCGCACAACCAGCCCTGTGACACAGACGGCGGAGGTTGCTGTGAATAATGCCTCATGGAAAGGGGTGACGGTGCGCTCCTGCGCAGAAATCGGCAGCATCAGAAGTGCCGCCCCGATAAGGATAACCGCTGCAAACATCAGAATTATGGACTGAAAGTAATTGAGCTTACAGGCTAAACGCCGATGAAATGGCAAGAGAAATCACACTCCAGCAGAATTTTCGTACAATACAGTATAGCGCCGCCCGTTTAAAGATGGTGTTAAGCTTTTCTGACGGAATATTAAGATTGCGTTAAGATTGCATTGCACCCGGGTTGCATCCGATGCTTCGGAGAGGATCGTGCATTGGCTGTTTCGTTTTTGCACGAAAAATTCGCCGTTTCCTTGTGGAAACGGCGAACGATAAACGAATACTGTTTTTCTGTCTGCTTGACGGTGTGAACCTCAAAGCATTTTATGGCTTTTACTTCGGTCTTTTTGGGAGGAATGTGCAGCAGCCGCTCAAAACCCACTTATTTTCCAAGCACAACGGACAGCTTGATTTCTTTTTCCGTTTCGCTCAGGTCGAAATCGCCGCCGTCGGCGACGGTCACGCGCAGCTCATAGAGTACGCCGTCCGTCAGCTCGGTCGCAGCCGCGCCGGTCTCGTCGGTGATCGACCACAGCTCGGGGGCAACCTTTACCAGCTTGCCGTCCGGACCATAGGCGTAGAGCGTCAAATCGGAGGCGCTGCCGGACAGGTTGTTCATGCGGAAGGCCACCGTGGTGTTGGGATGCACATTGCGGATGGCCGCGGTGCTGCGCCAGCTGGCAACCGTACCTTCGCCGCCGTCCTGTGCAAACTGTTCCTGCGCAAGAACATTTCTTGCCGCCTGATCGAGATCGACCTCGCGGTACGGAAGCTCGGGCAGGTAGACAAAGCGGTCCTGCAGGCGAAGCAGCTCCAGATAGCCGGTGGGGCAGTAGAGCGCATTTCCGCTGTTGCCGGTGTACATGCCGATGGCCATGTTATTGTAACCGTACTTGTCGGAAACATCCATCGTAAAGACAGTCTCGCCGGTTTCAAAGTCGAGGATGATGTACTGCCACATACCCGTGGTCAGGTCCTGCACATAGCCGTAAATATAGCCCGTTGCGGTGGAGAGCTTCATGATCGCGGTGTCGCTCAGATCGTTTCGGGTCCATACGCTCTTCATCTCGTAGCCGCTGTCGGTTTTCACGGTGTCCACGCGCTCGACGCCGGGGGCGATCATGGCATTGCCCTTCATCAGCCAGTTCTGGTCATAAATGTTGGCGTAGCTCTGGATCGAAGAATCGTTGTTGGGGTCGGCAAGGCCTGCGTTGCCTGCGCCGAACCAGTTGCAGACAATCGTGCTGACCGTGCCCGCGCCGTCATCGTAGACGATGGCGGAGTTTTCGATTGCCACCTGATAGCCATCGGGCAGATCATCGAGCACCGGCGTTTTTGCCACGACCTCACCGGTCTTCATGTCGAGCGCAAGAAGATTCACGGGGTCTGCATTGTCGGTGAACATCACAAGGTTCGGCGTCAGCGTCGGCGAGCAGCCGCCGCCCCATGCAAGACCGCCGCCGGTGGTCTTGTCGCCTTCTCCGCTGACCTTCGCGCCGACGCTCTCATAGGGCGTGCACCAGACAGCCTCGACACCGTTGTTGGCGCGCAGCAGATAGCAATTCTTATTGGTCAGAATGACCGCGCCGTCCTTGGAGGCAGCAATGCCGTTCTCCGCGCCCTCGCCGGGCGTCAGCTCGTAGACGAAAACCGCCTTCGACAGGTCGGTCTGCTCACCGTTGAGGATCGCTTCGATCGCCGAGTGGGCGATGTAGCCGAGAACGCCCTGCTGCTGGCGCTCGGGATAGATGCGGAAGCCGCCGGTGGCGAACCAGAGGTTCCCGTCGTAGTCAAAGACCACGGAAAGAAGATTCTGCGTCAGCTCCTTGCCGAGCGCGGCCTCTGCCGCCGCCTTGATGTCGATGTCAAGCACCTTTTCAAATTCGGGAAGGACATTGCCCGCCTCGTCCGTTGCGCGGAGCATCAGTACATGGTTGTTGCTGGTCGGGCAGACGATGCGGTTTTCAGCGTCCAGGAAGGTGTAGGAGCTTTGGATCAGGTAGCTGCCGCCGTCATGCTGCTTCGGGGAAAAATAACCGAGCGTCTTTGTCTCCTCCGCGTTTAAATCGCGGATGGCGATGCCGCCGAGCAGCGGAACGACTGCATGGCCGTAGCTGTCGAAGTAAATGGCGGGCGACGCATTTGCGTTTGTCGTCTCATAGGAGACATGGATCTCCGGATAGATGCCGAGCGGCAGGATCTCATCGGTTGAATCGGTGTTATAGCCGTCGTGATGGATGTTCGCATCACTCTTTGCCATGTAGGGGTTTTCCTCGACCTGTTTGGGCTGCAGGGCCTTCACGGGGAGTGCGCCGGATACCGGCGCGGAAGGGGTCGTTTCCTCAGCAGGTGCGGCTGTGGCAGCCGGTGCTGCTGTAACGGAAGGCGTCTGCGCGGCCTCCGCCGTTGCCTGTGTCTGTGCTCCGCTGCAGGCTGCCATTGACAGGGTCAATGCTCCTGCCAGCAGGAAGCTGCCTGCAGTATAAATCGGGTTTCTCTTTTTCATCGGTGATCCTCCTTGCTGTGTTGGTTGTGATCCTCTCGGGACGAAACAGACGGTTGTTTTTCCTCTACCCATACATAAAGCCCCTGCCGGAACGCTTCTTCCGTTATCGGCTCCAGCAGAAAGTAGTCCACGCGCAGCCGGAACGCATGCAGGGAAAAATCCAGCTCGCTGCACCAGATGATGCGCGTTTCCGGGAAAAGCGCCCGCAGGTGCTCCACTGCATTCAGCCCATCCACACCCGGAAGGGCAATTACAGCGTTGGTCGGCGCATTTTTGCGCGTGACCGCAAAGAATACCTTCTGCCCGCGGTAGCAGTCCACCCTGGGAAACAGACCGCGCTCTGCGCAGAACCGTGAAAGCTGTTCTCTGTAAAAGGTCTCCTGCGTTTCGCTTCCTGTCAGCACGGCAATGTGGTACATAGCGCTTCGCCCCCCTTCTGCTGTCGTTGACTGTTTCTGCTTTCAGTATACAGAACGACGCACGCTTTTCAAGACGTTTGGCACGAAAGCCCCGATTCCGGCACGAAATCGGGTTTTTCTGCCGTGCCGCTTCCGGAAAGTTGTGCTATAATCTAAACAGAAACTTTCCGAAAAGGAGCCAGTCCGGCATGAGAATAGCAATTGTGGATGATCTTGAGACCGAGCGCACACAGCTGAAAACGCGCCTTGCGCGGCAGCTGGACCTGTGCGGCGCACAGGCGGAGCTTTTGGAATTTGAAAGCGGCGAGAGCTTTCTCGCCGCAGAAAAAGAGCAGCGCTTTACCGCTGCCTTTCTGGATATTTACATGCACGGGATGAGCGGCATGGACGCTGCAAAGGAGCTGCGCAAAACGGACGCAGACTGCCTTCTGGTCTTTACCACGACCTCGACAGACCACGCGCTGGAGGGCTTTCAGGTGCGTGCGCTCCACTATCTCGTGAAGCCCTTTTCCGAGGAGGAGCTTTCCGCCCTGCTTGCCGAGATGCTTGCAAGACTCCCCCGCCCCGAGCCGATCCTGACGGTGAAGGTCAGCGGCAGCGATGTCCGTCTTTGCTACCGGGACATTATCTCGGCAGAGCATTTCGCGCATCTGATCAACATCCGCACGACGGCCCTGAAAACGCTGGTCACCCGCCAGAGCTTTAAGGTGTTCACCGAGCCGCTGAAAAAGGATCCCCGCTTTTTCGTCTGCGGCAGGGGCATGATCGTCAATTTAGAGCACGCCGCGGATTTTCGGGACGGCGCCTTCTGCATGACAGACGGCAGCAGCGTCTATGTCAGTCAGGAGCTTTTAAAGCCTGCCCGGCAGGCGTTTATGGAATTTCTGCTGCAAAGGGAGCGTAGGAAATGAAGGATATTCTGCGTCCGATTTTGGAGCTGCTCGTCGTGCTCCCCGGCCTTTTGCTTGGCTATTTCCCTGTAAAAACCTATCTGAAGCAGTCGCCCGGCAGGCTGGCCGCCTGGCTTTTTCCGCTGATGGCGTGCCTGTGCATCGGCGGCGGGCTTGTCTGCTATCGGCTGCAGGCTTCCACGTTCTTTGCCCTTGCGGGGGTCACGCTGGCGGCAGCCTGCCTGTACACCCGAACGCTCCGCATCTCCCTCTGGAAATCCGGCACGATTGCGTTGTCCGTCTGCGCCGTGTTCGCCTGCGTGAACAGCCTGTCCCGCGCCGTCAGTGCCGCGATCATCCGAAATCAGCAGCTGCCGCCGGACGGACCGTGGCTCTGCCTGGGGGCCTGCGTGTTCTATAACGCCGTTTGCTGGATCACCGTGCTGGCCGCGTATTACCCCGCGACACATGCGGTGCGCGCAATGGTCGAGGACGATAATTTTGCGCAGACCTGGTATGTGTTCTGGGTCCTGCCGCTGGCGTTCATCCTTTTGAACCTTTTCATGATCCCGCGCTATCAGTCAACGCTCCAGACAGGCCGCGTACTGCAGGGCTATATTGTGCTGAGCAGCGCACTTCTGGTCTTTATGTTCTGCTTCAATGCGGTTTTCCTGCTGATGGCAACCAGCCTCAACCGCAATGCGAAGCTGCAGCAGGAAAACCAGTTTCTTTCGATGCAGCAGCAGCGCTATGAAAACCTCAGGACCGCCATCGAGGAGGCGCGGCAGGCACGGCACGATATGCGCCACCAGTTAAATCAGATTTCTGCGCTGGCCGAGGCAGGTGACCTGGAGAACCTGAAAAGCTACCTTGCAAAGACCGTCTCCCGCATCCCGAATCTTGATATGTGCTTCTGTGAAAACCGTGCGGCTGACAGTGTTGTCGGCTATTACTGCGCCATGGCAAAGCGCGATGAGATCCCCTTCCGCGCCAGACTCGACCTGCCGGAAACACTGCCGGTTGACGAGATCGATATGTGTCTCGTGCTTTCCAACCTGCTGGAAAATGCGCTGGAGGCAAGCCTTCGCACCGCACCGGGCAGACGGCAGATCGAATTGACCGCTTGTGTTCACGCCGACCGGATTCTGCTGATCGAGGTTGAAAATGCGTTTGACGGCGAGGTCAACGAAAAGAACGGCGTTTTCCGCTCCTCCAAGCGGAGGGAAAACGGGATCGGCATCCAGTCCGTCACCCGTATTGCGGAGAAAACCGGCGGCACCAGCACCTTTACCCATCAGAACGGCACCTTCTCCGCCAAGGTCATGCTCTGCGGAGGGTAAACAAAAAAGCGGCATGTATTCCCATTCGGAAACAATGCACAAATCCAGCCTTGCAAGGTTGTGAAGTCTGCGAATAGACGAAAGGCCGGGGCTGTGCTATAGTATAGTTACAGAAAGAAAACAGCCGAAGCTAAAAAGCCGAAAGCTCCCAAGGAGCGGATTTCTCAACCGAGAAACAGAAAGGCTGATCGGCAGGATTTCGTAAGGAAGGAGGCTCAAGTCCAATGGCAAACTTCAAGGATCCTATTCATCACCGGCGGGCGTGGGCCTGCTGACAGAATAAGACCGCATCCAAAAGCCGCAGAGCATTCTCTGTAAAAGATCAATAAAAATGTGATGTACGGTATCTTACAAAATTGTTAGCAGACACACGGGCCCGTCAAAACAGACCCCCGCGTGAATATAGATTAGGCTGAAAGAAGGCTGGCAGCGATGACTACCACCACTCCACCCAACAGATTCTATCTGAACTTCACCTGATCATCAAGGAGAAACTCCCATGTACCAGAGTTAAGAGGGCAACACCTCTGCATCAGACCCGAAACAAAATACAACAGGGATGATTCCTATGACCAAACGGAAACAGACCGAAAAATAAGGCAAAGGGTTATGAGGCTATGACTCCAATCATCTGATACCACCGGGGCGGACGCAAGGTTCCGCCCCGGTTTTGTTATGTCTGCCGGCAAAAAAACAGCGGTGTGGGCGGCTGTCCCCTGTTTTTACGGAAGGAAAGGAGCAACACAATGGAGCAGCTCTTGCGCCAACGCGCAGAAGCGATTTGGACAGCGGCCATCCGGGCCGTTTTGCCGGATGAGGCGGTGCGCCGCGCTTTGGAGCATTTTCACCCGCAGGGGCGCGTATTTCTCGTGGCGGCGGGCAAGGCCGCGTGGCAGATGGCGCACGCCGCACTGGCGGAGCTGGGCCGTGTGGACGGCGGGATCGTCATCACCAAATACGGCCACGTCAGGGGGCCGCTGCCCGGCGTGACCTGCTGCGAGGCCGGGCATCCGGTGCCGGACGACAACAGCTTTGCGGCCACCCAGCGGGCGCTGGCGCTTGTCAGCGGTCTGCGGGCGGACGACACCGTGCTGTTCCTGCTCTCCGGCGGCGGCAGTGCGCTGTTTGAAAAACCGCTGCTGCCCGCTGAGGAGCTGCAGGCCATCACGCAGGAGCTTTTGGCCTGCGGCGCGGATATTGTCGAGATCAACACGATCCGCAAGCGGCTGTCTGCCGTCAAGGGCGGGCGGTTCGCGCTGACCTGTGCGCCCGCCGCGGTATACAGCGTAGTGCTCAGCGACATTCTTGGCGACCCGCTCGATATGATCGCCAGCGGCCCGGCCTGCCCGGACAGCTCGACCTGCGCGCAGGCCGCTGCCATTGCGGAAAAATACCGGCTGACGCTCTCCCCCGCCGCCGCGGCCCTGCTGCGGCAGGAAACGCCCAAAACGCTGCCCAACGTGACCACAAAAATCACCGGCAGTGTGCGGGAGCTGTGCCGCGCCGCTGCGGACGCCTGCCGCGCCGAAGGGTACGAGCCGGTTTTGCTGACAGACTGCCTTTGCTGTGAGGCCCGGGAGGCCGGCAGCCTTCTGGGGAGCATCGCCCGCACCCACGCAGGGCAGGGCCGCAGACGGGCCTTTATCGCGGGCGGCGAGACCGTTGTGCATCTGACCGGCCATGGGCTGGGCGGGCGCAATCAGGAGCTTGCCTTAGCCGCAGCCCCGGCACTGGCCGGGCTGCGCGGGTGCTGTGTTTTCTCGGTGGGCAGCGACGGTACCGACGGCCCCACCGATGCCGCGGGCGGCTACGCGGACGGCGAAGCCTTAGCCGCGCTCACTGCGGCGGGTGTGGACGTGCCCCGTACGCTGGCCGACAACGACGCCTACCACGCCTTACAGGCCGTTGGCGGTCTGATCGTGACCGGCCCCACCGGCACAAACGTCAACGATGTGGCGGTTGTACTGGTGGAATGACAAGAAGCAGGCCGCCGTGGCGCTGGTCTTTGCCGCCCGCAGGCTGACGGCCAGGATGCAGGAGACCGCTTAAAAACGCCATCCTCTGTTTGCTTCTATACTTCTCTTTTGGACGGGAAAGCCCCGCCGCTCTCATGACGAGGGAGCGGCGGGGCTTTTTCACTTTTTATATCTGTATATCAGTATTCAACGCCCTCGCGCGCGGCGATGCCCCGGGTGTAGGGGTGCCTGACGGCGCGCAGCTCGGTGGAGTAGTCGGCGGCGTCCAGCATCCAGGCGGCGGGCTCGCGCCCGGTCAGCACGACCTCTGCCCCCTGCTCGGCGCGGGCGGCGGCCTCCCGCAGCAGGGCTTCCTCCACAAGGTCATTTTTGCAGGCGGCACAGGCTTCGTCCAGCACCAGCAGGTCAAAGCTGCCCTGTAAGATCGTCTGTAACGTCCGGGTGTTCGTCCGGCGTGCCTCGGCGCGCTCGGCGTCGGTCATAAGCCAGGTGAATTTCGCGTTGGGGCAGGCGTAGACGGCTGCCCCGCAGCGGCGCAGCATTTCTATTTCGCCGCTGGAGCCGTCCTTTAAAAATTGCAGGATGACCACCCTGCGGCCATGGCCCAGCGCCCGCAGCGCCAGCCCCATGGCGGCGGTGGTCTTGCCCTTGCCGTCG
>OIZF01000162.1_pt1 | contig 47679 bp, 42 predicted proteins | sample 1588471 | NCBI WGS metagenome assembly OIZF01 (sample SAMN03283279) | human gut metagenome | biome: human-associated habitat; material: feces | host: Homo sapiens | place: Peru | collected 2012
TCACATAGCCCGCTATAACCCCCTTCGGTTCCCCCGTTATCGGGGGACAGAAACCCTCAACCGAAGGAAACATCTGCGCCCCGATAACGCACTTTCAATGTAAAAATAATTTTGAACACCTACTTAGCGACGGCGGCGTTTCTTTTTCTTTTTGGTGGTTTTGGTTGTAGATGTTTTTTTGTCGCCATATTCTACATCTACTACGCTGCTTGATGACGTGACGCTTTTGATGCCGACTTTAGCGGGTGCCTCGTGTTCGTAGCGCAGGGCATAGTCGGAGCTGTCGGCTGAACGGGTGAATACGATGACTTTGCGCTTGTCGAACTCGGGGTTGAAAAGTATGGCAGCAAATATGCCTTGGCCTTCGTCAAGATAGAAGTTGGGGTAGTAGCTGTCTTGCTCTATTTCGATGAACAACCACACGTTTTTCCCTTGTATGACACGCATCATGTCGTTGATTGTTTTGCCCGAAGCGAGATTGAAGCCCCGCATGTTGTTGTTTTTGTAGTAGTTGAGCAATGCGATGCGTGCCCCTACGCTCATGATGGCGCGCCGGGCTGAACACGCCACATCATCGTTTCCGCCGAAGATGGAGTTGAAGAGTTTATAGTCTTCTTTGTTAATAAGCAGCCGTGATGCGATGTAGCCAGTTTTGACGATTTCTACTTTTTGCCAACCTCCCCGCTCGCGTCCTTTGCGTTCGTAGAGGTAGCCGTAGGGGAAGGTTTCGACGGCATTAGCCTCGGCACTTGGCTCGCTGCGCAAGATGGTGGACTCGGCTATGCTGTAGCACTTGGTGTCGGGAAAGATCAGATCCCACAGTGTGGGGCCTACGCGCCAAGCTATGAGCAGGAAAAAGGCTATGATGAGGAACCACTTTGTGCGTTGCCAGAAGTGTGACTTGCGGCGAGGAGGGGGCGGAGGCGTGGGGGTCGAATCTTTAGGAGTTGAATCTTCAATTATTTCGCGCACCATTTCTTCCCAATCCGAGGTATCTAACTTTTCGAGGGTGAAGTTAGTCTTGCTTAGCACCTTGTCGTTGTAAGTTATGTGGCAAGTGTAGGTGCCAGGGGTGGAAAGGAATGTGCCCTTGTCGTTACCATAGCCGTCGAGGATGTAAATACCATTGCCGCTGACATTGACTTGACTTTTATATTGTGCTTGTACTACGCCGGATTGGTTAAATATTTCGACTCCAAACTCTACCGTTTGGTTGAGTATGGTGTTGATGGTTATACGTGGTGTGAGGAAGTATAGGCCTGCATAGAGTTGCTCGCCAAAGTTTCTATTTCTTTTGCCATTTATGCAGTCGGCGAGTTCGACCTTTGTTATTTCTATGGGGTTGTTTTGCCTGCGTTCGTACTCTTTTGCCCATTCCTGTATGAAGTGAACCAAAGGTTGCCGCACACTTTCTCTGAAGAGTTGATAAGTGGGTGCGTTGGCTATGGCACTGCGCATGGCGGCTGTTACAGCCTTGCTTTTGGTTTTGATTTGTAGGTTGGCGGGGTGCAGGTTTTCGTAGCGTTTGAGGTCGGCAATGCTTTTGTTTGCCTCGTCCTTGACCTGTGAAGTGAGTACAGGGTTGTCGCGCAGTATCACGTAGAGGTTGGTTATTGCCTCAGCCTCTTCGTTTGACAACTGCATGACTATATCGAAATCATTCAGGAAGATGAATGCCTCAATGAAATTGTCGGCTTGCCGTTTGACGATGGTGGGGTCGGGCTGTGGTGTGGGTGGCGGTGTGGGCTGCGGCTTGGGTGGCGGGGGCGTGGGGCGGCGTCGGCGGTAGATGGTTTGTAGTTTGAGCTTGAAAGCCTCATAGGTGGGCCGGTCCTTCATGAGCATTTCGCGCACAACTGCGGTGAGTTGTTTGCTGTATTTTTTTATATCAAGGTTGTTGGGGTGTTGGTTCTCGCAGCGTTTGAGGTCGGCTACGAGTTCGGCTGCGGTGGCTTTGACGTCGTCGCGGTCGAAGTCCTTGTTCCATAAGTTGCTCAGTTCGTCAACGGCGGTCCACTCGGCAGGGTCGAGTTGTTGTTTTATCTCTTGACTTTTGAGAAATTGTATGGATTCCGTCCACTTTTTTACGTTGATATTGAGTATGGTTTCGTCCATCGTGCTGTGGCTTTCGGTTGAAGGTGTATTATTTTAAGCATAAACACACAAATGGTACGTTGAATTGTCTTGGGTGTACCTATTCGTGTGTTTACGCTAATTGTGGGTTTAAGTAGGTGTCCAAAATTATTTTATACAATCAGTAGGTGCCATTTTCACATTGAAAGCACATTCTCGAGACGCAGATGTTCCCTTCGGCCTCGGTCACATAGCCCGCTATGCTCCCTCACCCGAAGGGAACATCTGCGCCCCGATAATGCACTTCCAATGTAAAAATAATTTTGAACACCTACTTATCATTCAATGTTTATGCGGCTGAGTGTGTTTTGAGCCTTTGCAAGTTCGTCGTTGCTCTTTACACCAGTTACCTTGAGGTCGAAGTCGATGGTGTCGTTGTTCAGTCGTCCTGAAACGGAGAGCATGCCTTCGTTGTCAATTTTGAATATTATCTCGATGGGGGTGCCTTTGGGATAATTGCCAGTGATGGGCATGACGTATGTTTCGGTGGTTACGAGGCGGCAGAATTTTTGGTCGACTGTTCCATCTGTCTCGGGGTTGGTAAAATCGCTTTCATAGATGTTGAAGTTGACGCCTGTCTGGTTGTCGTGGTTGGTGCTGAACTCGCAGGTTTTTACTTCGGTTGGCAAGGGTGAATTGGCAAATATAACGTTGCCTACCTGGTCGTCGATGATACCCAGACCATAGGTCTTGCTGGTTACGTTCATTACGTGCGCGCGGTCGCCACGCAGTGGTGCGGGTCGTGAGTCGCGTTCGCCCTCTTCGTACTCTTGTATGGCTTGAGTGTAGGCTTCGTTCATAGCATAGATGGCTGCGCCCTTGGCTACGACTTCGTCTACCTCACCTATGCGTGCATTGACGTTGTAACGCTGGTCTACGCAGGCTTTGACTTGTGGCATGCGGCAACTACCACCTACGAGCAAGAACTCGTCTATGCTGTCGAAACCCTTTTGGCGTGCTATTTCGAGCACTTTGTCGGTGGCATCGATGGTCTCCTCGAGCAGGCTTGAGGTGAGTTGTTCGAAGGCTTCTTTGGTGAGTTCGGCGCTGACGGACTGCCCTTGGTAGTCGATGGCGAGATTGACCTTTGACTTGCGCGTGAGGAGTTTTTTGCGCGATTCTGCCACGGAGAGCAGTTGGTTGCGGAGCAGCGGGTCGTCGTCGAGGGTGTAGCTGGTGCCGTTTTTCTGGTTGAACTGGTCGAGCAGCCAGTTGGCCACTTCTGTGTCCCAATCTACACCGCCCAGATGGTGATCGCCGCCTGTGGCTATGACTTTGATGGCTCCCTTGTTGACGAGTATGATGGTAACATCGAATGTGCCGCCTCCGAGGTCGTAGACGAGTATGGTTTTACGATCTTCGACCTTGGTGCCGTAGGCTATGGCTGCGGCTGTGGGTTCGTTGATGATGGCCAGCACATTGAGCCCGGCTATGATGCCGGCTTGCTTGGTTTGCATGCGCTCTTTGTTGCCAAAATAGGCAGGGCAGGTTATAACAACGTCCTTGATGGGTTCGGGGTAGCCGTTGGCGTCATTGGCGTCCTTAACAAGTTTCTTGAGTATGAAAGCTGATATTTCGGAGGGGTCGAAGTGGTAGGGGGTATTGTTGGCGCTCTTGTCGAAAGCGGCGTCATTGCCCATTTCGCGTTTGATAAACGAGACGGCCTTTTCGGGCTCGGAGTTGAGCATGTCCTTGGCGTCCTTGCCCACCATGACGTTGTTCTCGTCTTCAAAATATACTACTGACGGGGTGATAGAGTCGCCCTCGAAATTGCGTAATACTACGGCTTGATCAAATTGGTCTACTTGGGCTATACAACTGTAGGTTGTGCCTAAGTCTATACCATATACGGCACGTGTCTTATCCATAATTACTGTGATATGTATGTTAGTGGTTTGTGGTTTGCTGGGGTGCGCTGACGCGGTACACATCAACCAGTGCCGGGCGTAACACAACGTCGCGTTCAACTCCCTTGACAGGGTCGAAAGCGGTGTATTTGAAACCGCGCTGATGTATGCGCACGATGGTGTAGTCAAGTGTGGGGTCAGTGGTGGACACCACTTCGCTCACTTTGTGTTGACCGCGCACAAATGGTTGGCCGGGCTCGGGTTGGTAACTGTCTACATCGTATTCATCGCTCAAGGTGTTGACTATGAGCTGCATGTAAGCTCCGATTTGGTTGAGCAGTTTGGAATATTGCTCTGCGAGGCTGCCCGTTTGGCTGGCTTCGAGTTGGGAGTAATAGGCATGCGTGCGGGCTATGCTGTCGTAGAGGGTTATGAACGATTGCTTGTAGGGCTTGAGCATTTTGGCATAGAGGCCGTTGCGCAGCACATCGAGCTCGCGGTGCATGGCATGCATCAGTTCATCACGTTGTGCTATGAGGTCGTACGACTTTTGCAGCGATTGTAATTGCTTGAGTGCTCCATCTATTGCCTGCGCCGAAACGGGTGGCTCTGTGGTTGGCTGGGCCGCTGATGTCGAGGCATGACTGTGCGTCGCACTTTCAAGTTGTACGCGTAGCTGGCGTATGGTCTCGGCGTGTTCGTGCTCTGCCTTGCGGCTCTGCTGCAACTGTTGGGTGAGCGTCTGCACTTGAACTTGTAGTTCAACTGCGCCAGGCGATGGTTGTGATTCAATGGGCACATGGTCTGTTTGGGGGTGCTGAGCGAGCTGTTGTTCGAGTTGTTGCACACTTTGTTGCAGTGATTTTACCTGATCGTCTAATGCTTGCTTCTCATTCAGCACCTGCTGTCGCAGTTGCTCACTTTGTTCGTATTTTTGCTCATTAAGTGTCACAGAGTCGCGCAGGGCTTTGATTTGCGCCTTGAGCTCGAGCATTTGCTCTTCGGTGTAGCCACCACTAAATAGTCCCATATCTTGTAGCTTTGGTATTATATTATGCCCGTTGGCGGAACTTTAGCGACTAACAAATTATCGAGTGAGTATGTTCTACACTATCCTGTTGTGTTAAAAACTGGAAGATGAGGAACGTGGACTAACTTACCCGTCAACCTATTCGCTAACTCCGCCAATGTACTTTGTTAGGTTTCTGTTGCAAATATATAATTCTTGTTTATAGTTTTTGTCATTAAAAATAATGAAATTACCCCCCCCAATACGCTCGTTTTGTGCTCCAATTGCTACATTTGGGGACACAAAGATGCCTCGTACTGCACGCGCGGTGGTGCAAATCATTATTTTTAATGAGGTGCAAACAAAAGCAAACGTATAATTTTGCAGCTTAAGAAAATTATCTGCCATATCATGCCTGAACAATACTCCATACTCATCTGCGACGACCACGCCATACTGCTCGAGGGGCTTAAGGTGTGCCTGCAGCGCACACCCGGTGTGGGCAATGTGCTTTTGTGCACAACCATGCACAATGCCATGCAGCTGCTCGACTCCGGGGGCCACGTCGATTTGTGCATTGTGGATCTCGACTTGCCCGACGGCTCGGGCATAGCGCTTATTGAGCATGTTAAACGGGTGCTGCCTGAGGTGCGCACAATGGTTTACACCTCGCACGAGGAGATATGGAACATCAATGCCATTATGCGCTCTGAGGCCGACGGGGTGGTGTTTAAGAGTTGTGGCGTGGAGGAGCTGCAGCTGGCTGTTACCAATATTGCGAGGGGCGACAATTACTTTTGCAAACGTTTTCAGCAGCTGGTGCGGCACATCGAGATGCACATTCCCGACTCGTGCGGACACCTTACCACCACGGAGCACAATGTGCTGCAACAACTGGCGCGCGGACTGAGGGCTAACGAGATTGCACGCATTCTTAACGTGAGTGTGAACACTATCAACACGCACAAGGCGCATCTGCTGTCGAAATTTAATGCCACCAATACTACGGAACTTATAATCAAGGCCTTTGTAAAGGGCATGGTGGAGTTTAAGCTCGGGCAGTAGGATCTAAAAGTGACAAGACTCCGACACACGCTATACGTGTGTCGGAGTCTTGTCACTTTTAGAGGTTATGGGAGGGGAGTTATTAGTTTTGAGGTTATGAGGTTATAAAGTTAGTTCTTAGTTTTGAGGTTATATGGTTATAAAGTTACCTCTGCGTGTTGAGTAAACAATGGTAATCTTATAACCTCAAAACTTAGAACTAATCTTATAACCTTATAACCTCATAACCTCATAACCCTATCCTCCTCCCCCCCTACTCGCTCAGCGAATGGCCCTTGCGAGCCACCTTTTTGAGCTGCATGTCAAAGCAGAGGGTTGAATACGGGAGGAGCACCCCGCTGGCCGACGAGCCGTAGCCCAACTGCTGGGGAATGTACACCAGCCAGCGGTCGCCCACCTGCATGTGCATAAGGGCCGTGGTAAAGCCCTCCACCAGGTTTGACACAGCAAAGCTTGTGGGCGTAGAGTACTGCGCGCTGAACACGTAGCTCTCGTTTTCATACACCCCGCTGTGGTCAAACACGCGGCCCTTGGGGTAGCTCTTGGTAGGCATGAGGTGGCCTATATAGTTCACGCGCACACTGTCGGTGTAGTAAGGCGTCAGGCCGGGTGTGGCGGCACTTTCTATCACGCGGGCCACCACCGTGTCGGTAGATTGGCTTGCAAACGGCTTTGAAAAGCTGGGCAACAAGCGCCACGGCGTGTACGCCTGCCAGTTGTCGGGGTGAGCAGCCTTGGCTTGTGCCACATCGGTGCGGGCCACAGCAAGCAGACTGTCGTAAAAGGCGGCATTGCGGTTGCGCCAGTTGGCAAACTCGGCATCATCGCTCTCGCCCGTGTTGTCGCTGCACGAAACCATGGCCATGGGCAGCACCACCAGGGCAAGGGCCGCAAGCGTGTTAAGTATTTTGCGCATAAGTAGAGATTTAATATCTGAGTTTTTGCGTTCACACCCACACATATCACCGCCATCAACATAAAAATTGGGGGCTTATGGGGCATACAAGCCTCATAAGCCCCCATTACGTTACGTGGTAAATGCGTGTGTGTATGTGTAAAATCTATGTGTAATCAGCGAGACACTTACTGCAACTTTTTGAGCAGTGAGGTAATGCTCACCTTGTCCTCGATGAGGGCACGCAGGTCGCTGATGGCCACACGCGTCTGCTGCATGGTGTCGCGGTCGCGCAGTGTCACACAGTTGTCGTTGAGCGTGTCGTGGTCAATGGTGATGCAGTAAGGCGTGCCTATGGCGTCCATGCGGCGGTAGCGCTTGCCAATAGAGTCCTTCTCCTCATACTTGCAGTTGAAGTGGAACTTCAGGTCGTTCATTATCTCGTGAGCCTTTTCGGGCAGTCCGTCTTTCTTCACGAGCGGCATGACGGCCAGTTTTACGGGAGCCAGCGGAGCGGGCAACTTGAGCACCACGCGTGTTTCGCCATTTTCGAGCTTCTCCTCCTGGTATGAGTGGCACATCACGCTCAGGAACATGCGGTCCACACCGATTGATGTCTCAATCACATACGGTGTATAGCTGCGGTTCTCCTCAGGATCGAAGTATTCAATCTTGCGGCCCGAGAATTTGGCGTGCTGCGACAGGTCGAAGTCGGTACGCGAGTGAATACCCTCCACCTCCTTAAATCCGAACGGCATCTTAAACTCTATGTCGGTAGCAGCGTTGGCATAGTGAGCCAGCTTTTCGTGGTCGTGGTAGCGGTAGCAGTCATCGCCAAAGCCAAGAGCCTCGTGCCAGGCCAGACGGGTCTTTTTCCACTGCTTGAACCAGTCCATCTCCGTGCCGGGCTTTACAAAGAACTGCATTTCCATCTGTTCAAATTCGCGCATGCGGAAGATGAACTGACGGGCCACAATCTCGTTGCGGAAGGCCTTGCCTATCTGTGCAATGCCGAAAGGTATCTTCATGCGACCGGTTTTCTGCACATTCAGGTAGTTCACAAATATACCCTGTGCCGTCTCCGGACGCAGGTAGATAGTGCTTGCGCCATCGGCAGTAGAGCCTACCTCGGTTTTGAACATCAGGTTAAACTGGCGCACATCAGTCCAGTTGCGTGTGCCCGAAATGGGGCAAACAATCTCCTCGTCGAGTATAATCTGCTTCAGCTCGTCAAGGTCCATCTTGTTCATGGCCTCGCTGTAGCGTGCGTGCAGGGCGTCGCGTTTGGCCTGGTGTTCGAGCACGCGGGGGTTAGTCTGGCGGAACTTTTCCTCGTCAAAGGCATCGCCAAAGCGCTTGCGTGCCTTAGCCACCTCCTTGTCTATCTTCTCCTCATACTTTGCTATCTGGTCTTCGATGAGCACATCGGCGCGATAGCGTTTTTTCGAGTCGCGGTTATCTATCAAGGGGTCATTAAAGGCATCAACGTGTCCCGAAGCCTTCCAGATGGTGGGGTGCATAAATATAGCCGAGTCAATGCCCACTATATTTTCATGCAGCAGCACCATGCTCTGCCACCAATACTGCTTGATGTTATTCTTCAGTTCCACGCCATTCTGGCCATAGTCGTACACGGCTGCCAGACCATCGTATATATCGCTCGAAGGAAATACGAAACCGTACTCCTTGCAGTGTGATACAATCTTCTTAAATACGTCTTCTTGTGCCATATTAATTGATATATATTGTTATGGCCGCAAAGTTAGCAATTTATTTTATAAGTAACAAGTTAATGGGGGAAGGGGGTTAAAGGGTTAGGGGGTTAAAAGATTTCCGCCACCTGTCCAACTCACAGAGGTTACTTTTTAACCCTCTAACCTACTAACCATCTAACCCACTCCCCCTATTCACAAGCTACCCACAAGTTCCTTAATACGGCTCACGAGCAATTCTGCCGGGCCTGCCATAGTCTCCACTTCTTCTTGCGACACTACATACAAACAATTATAATCACCTTTCTGACGCAACTGCTCCATACGCGTCAAAAAGCTGCCAAGCTTCGTATCAATTATGCCTGTCTTTACAAAATGCAAACCAAAGCAGGTCAACATGCCGTCATGCGTACGCGTGTTCAAACCATTTGCTATAAAAAGTCCTTGCACCGCATGAAAGCACGCATAATAATATCTGTTGGCTGCAATATCCCAATACTGCAATCGGCACATATCCTCAGCTTGTGCCATAAACTTATCAGCTCGTTCAAGCTGCAAGCCTATCAGCGTCCTGCGTTCCTCATCTGTCAAACTCATACCAACACTATACCGTCATGTTCCACATTCTTATAAAAGGGCGTAATACTATTCGACGCCCACTCCTTCAACGTATACATCACAGGGTTTATCACTGCACCTATATCCCAGCCTAACACAGTCAATGGGTAAGTAATGTTATCATAATCTGCCACTTCCAGCCGGGCCTTGTCCAATAGCACAAGCACGTCCCAGTCCGAATCTGCACCAGCATCACCACGAGCCTGTGAGCCATACAACACAGCCCTGCCACCTTGGGGCAAATGCTCGCGCAGCTTGCCCTTGATTAGTTGCAATATATCTTTCCTGTCCATCGCTTCTTTCTGTTTATATCGCAAAAGTATGAAATATCCACACACCCCGCAACCTTTTACGCCCCAAACCTCCCAGGCTCGCGCCGCACAGCCTCCATAATACCCGCGGGCGGCAATTCCTGTTCGAGTTGTGCCTTCATAAAGTCCATATACGGTGCCACGTGGTCAAAAAACTGGTAGTAACCCTTACACAGATAGTTCAACCCGGGCTCGCCAGCGGCCGTATGTGCAAAGCGGTTACGCGGACACTCCCCGTTGCACGCAAACAAATACTTGCACCCCCTGCACTGTCCCGGCAGCGCCGTGCGCTTGGCCTGTCCAAAGGCATGCTGCCGCTCAGAGTGCATCATGCCCACTATCGAGTCGGTCATGATATTGCCCAACTTATACTCCGGAAACACAAAGTGGTCGCACACATACACATCGCCGTTCCACTCTATTGCCCCCGCATGGCCACACGTGGGAGCCAGCGTGCAAATGCCCGGCTGCTGTCCCACCCAGTTGGCCAGTGTGGCATCGAACAGCTGCACAAAGTACGTGCCAACGTCCTCACGCACCCATTCGTCAAATATCGCACACAAAAAGCGTCCCCACTGCTCGGGGCTCACACTAAAGTCGAGCACACCACCCTCGCCGGCCTCAGTGGGCGACGCCAGGGCGCGCCCGTCGGCATGATGCTGCCCGCGCTCCACCACGGGTGTAAATTGCAGGTAGTGACACCCTATCTCCTTAAAAAAGTGGTAAAAGTCCAGCGGATAATCGCCATTAAAGTCATTCACCACAGCCAGCGCGTTCCACTCCACGCCATGGCGGTTCAACAAGTCAATGCCACGCATCACCTGTGCCCACGACGGCCGGCCGCCCTTGTTGCGACGGTACTCGTCGTGAAACTCCTGCGGCCCGTCTATGCTCACGCCCACAAGCCACCCTTGCTCCTTAAAAAAGCGGCACCACTCGTCTGTCAGCAGCGTACCGTTTGTTTGTATGCAGTTGTCTATCCTGCGGCCGCCAGCATACTTTTGCTGCAACTCCACCGCCCGTTTATAGAACGACAGCGGACGCATCAGCGCCTCACCGCCATGCCACGTAAAAAGCACCTCGGGCATCGTCTGCGCACCGATATATTCGCGCACAAAGCGTTCGAGCATCTCCTCACTCATCACCTCTGTCGGCCGGTCAGCATAAAGCTTGCCTTTCTCCAGATAGTAGCAATATTTACAGGCCAAATTGCAACGTGCCCCCGCCGGTTTGGCCAGCAAATACAGCGGCGAGGCAAATGGTGATATATCCATTATATTCAATATTTTAATCCGTCAGCGCGCCACCTTTCAAGTTAAAGCGCTTCGCCCTACAAAATTAGCACAAACGCCCCACACACCCACCCTCCACCACCAAAAAAAGAACCACCGCCCCACCCACCCCGCACACAAACATCAAAAAAAGTATAGCACTACAACAATCAAAAAAAGAGCGAAGGGGAGCGCGCCATTCGCACCCACTCCCCCACGCACCTGCATATTAACCCGTCGCCCTGTTACTGAACCACCGCGTTAATCTCGCTGCCCTGCAAGGCTGCGCTCATAGCCCCACTTGGCGTAAAGTGCGTACGAACCCGTGCAATGTTGCGTGCCGACACATTAGCCGCATCGTCCTCGCCATTCTTCGACACGATAGTCAGTCTGAACGACCCCACACCGCCAAGGCGCACAGTATTACCCTGTTTCAGCTCCTTCAGCACCACATACTCCAGCGCCGAGAGCGCACCTCTCACATCAGCACGCGTCAGCGTACACTCCTTTTCCACAGCAGTCACCACATCATCAAACGACAAGTGAGCCACCTGCACAATACTTGGAAAATAAACCTTCAAGCCACTCTTAGGGCTCTTCACCGAACTAATCTTATACTTAATCATGGTATCAAAAATAAATAAAGTAAGTAAATAAATTAAATAAATAAAGCAAATCAATCAAAGCAACCCGCCATCACACCACCCGCCTATTAGGCCTATTGAGCCCATCGCCCATCACCCGCCATCAAGCCACCGCCATCACCCATTCACCTCATAGCAAGGGCAAGCCTTAGCCGCATAAGCATTATGCCCATGCACCCCCGCCCCGGGAAAATTCAGCCTCAGCAGCTGCACCAGCGCCTCCAACGCCACACGTTGCCGCGCAGTCCGCGTATCCTTGGGCGTACGCCCGTCAGCAGCCAGTCCCCCCACATAACACACCCCCACACTGTGCGCATTATGCCCACGGCAGTGAGCACCCACCTGAGCCAGAGGCCGGCCCTCATGCACACTCCCGTCAAGATACACCACATAATGGTACCCCACGTCCACAAATCCCCGCGCCTTATGCCAGCGCCTGATGTCCGCCACACTCACATCACGCCCCTCAGCAGTAGCCGTACAATGAATAATAATATCATCTATCTTACGCATATACAATACATATTTACAATCACACCTTCCGCACACCACCATGACGCGCACTCACACTCACCGCCACACCAAATATGGCCCCGGCATATATCAGCCCCTGCGACACAAACCACAGCACCGAATCGCTCAGCTCCCCCAAAGGGTCCACCACAAAGCCAGCGCCAGCCAGCACAATGCCCGCCACTATCATCAGCATGGCCGAGGCAGGAGCCCAAGCCGACCCCACAGAGCCGGCCGGACCTTTACCCGCAACACCATCAGGCATTGCCCACCTCCTTGCCGCCAACAGCCGCACCAATGCTCTTCAGCAACTTAAACTTAAGTTCCTTCATCATCAAGCTGCGGGCCATCTTGCCACTCGGCGTAAAGCGGCAGCGCAAAAACTTTATGTCCGAAGCCGACACATCCTCCTCATGCTCACGGCTCTTCACCACAGCTATCGTCGGGCGGAACGACCCCAGCGTGCCAAGCCTCACCGACTTGCCCTGCTTCAGCGCATCTATTATCACATGCTCCAAAGCCTCGAGCACAGCCGCCACATCACTCTCCGACAGCGTGCAAAACTTCTCCACCTGTTGCACCACCTCATCATACTTCACAGGCACCGAGGCCGCAATGGTAGGAAAATACTGCTTCTTGTCAAGCTTAAAATTCTTTCTCGAACGTACTACAAAATTAATCATGGTCTATTACTTCAATTTGGTTAGTTAGTAAAACAATTTGGTCATCACAAGCGCGCCGCACATACACCTTATATATATATTACAAAGCCGGCTTACCAGGCAAGGCAGCGCCCTCATCTATTTTCTGGTGCAAAGATAATGCAAGGCGAGAGCAGAGATGCAAGTTCACTTGCAATCTATGCCGAGCCGTAGCTTATCTTCTGCAAAGATACAACCACCCCACCCCCAACACCAAAAAAAGTGTACAAATTGTACACTATTTCTACCCCACCGCCCACACACGCCCCACAGTCGGAGCAAGCAAGCCAACAAGCCCCACACATCAGCCCACCAGCACACCACCACCTGCCACCCACCACCCACCATGCCTAATGAGCCTATTATGCCTATTATGCCTATCACCTATTATGCCTAATATGCCTAATATGCCCATTATGCCCACCCCCCCACCATGCCTAATGAGCCTATTATGCCCACCCTCCCACCACGCCTAATGAGCCTAATATGCCCATTATGCCCACCCCCCATCCCCCCTTACTTACCATCCCATCAACTACCACCCCGCCCACAGGTTAAATAACTCAAAAACACCACAAAAACCCCGCCCCACGCCCCCCACCTCCCAAAAAATACCGATATTTGCCCACAAACAACCCCCTAAAACACACATACAATCATGAAACGCACACTACTCACCCTCATCATAGCCATCATGACACTCACAGCACGCGCCATCAGCTACGACGACGCGCGCCAGCAAGCATGGTTCATCACCGACAAAATGGCCTACGAGCTCAACCTCACCCCCGAGCAGTACGACCGCGCCTACCAAATCAACCTCGACTACCTCATGAGCCTCAACGGCCCCACCGACATCACAGGCGCCTACTGGCAATACCGCGACATCGACCTCCGCTGCATACTCTTCGACTGGCAGTACAACCTACTCAGCACACTCGACTACTTCTACCGTCCCGTGCGCTGGTACGCCACACGCTGGTACTACCCCGTCTACGACCACTACCGCATAGGCTATTACTACTACACCCGCCCCAACATCTACATCACCTACCACGGCTGCACATGGCACCGCCGCCGTCCCGACCGCCCGAGCCCCTACGCCTCATGGCGTCCCAGACGCGGTGCCGGCATGCGCGGATACGGCCCCGCCACACCACCGCCACCCACACACTACAACCACCCAGGCCACCACAACCGACCCGACAACAACTACAACTGGCCCGACAACAACGGCCACCACAACCACCCCTACAATAACAACAACGGCAATTACGGCCATCACAACCGACCCGACAACGGCAACTACAACCACCCCGACCGCCCCTACAATAACAACAGCGGCAACTACGGCCGACCAGGCCGTCCCAACAACAATAACAACAACTCAGGAGCCCGTCCAGCCTTCCGCGACACCTACATCAACTACCGACAGACAGGCCACGACACCCCCCAGCGAGGCACAGGCCGCCCCACCAGCACCCGTAGCGGACGAGGTTTCGGACAAAGATAACACCACACATTATATAATAGCATAGCTTGGCAGCCGCTAACGCGGCAAACATAAGAACATAAGAACATAAGAACATAAGGGCTGACACCATAGCGTTACTACCAATCCCCGCTACGGCGTCAGCCCTTATGTCTCTTAAGGCCACCCGGACGCAGTCCGTGGCCGTCAGCCGCGCAGCGGCCTTATATGTTTCTTATGCAAACTTATGTTCTTATGTTCGCGCGGTAAGCGCCCAACTCTTATGTTCTTATGTCCTTATGTCCTTATGTCCTTATGTTTCCCGCGTTAGCGGCCACCAAGCACCCCCCCGCCACACATTTTCCCTCCGACACACACCACAAAAAAAAACTAATACGTAACTTTGCACCCACATAGATAAAAGGTATTAGTAAAATGCAAGACATTCGTAACATTGCCATCATTGCCCACGTAGACCACGGTAAAACCACACTCGTAGACAAGATGCTACTCGCCGGACACCTCTTCCGCAAAAACCAAAACGCAGGTGAACTCATTCTCGACAACAACGACCTCGAGCGCGAGCGCGGCATAACAATCCTCTCAAAGAACGTATCAATCAGATACAAAGACGTCAAAATCAACATCATCGACACACCGGGACACTCCGACTTCGGTGGCGAAGTCGAGCGCGTGCTCAACATGGCCGATGGCTGCATACTCCTCGTCGACGCCTTCGAAGGCCCCATGCCACAAACACGATTCGTCTTGCAAAAAGCGCTGCAAATCGGGCTCAAACCCATCGTCGTAGTCAACAAAGTCGACAAACCCAACTGCCGCCCCGAAGAAGTCTACGAAATGGTATTCGACCTCATGTGCGACCTCGGAGCCACCGAAGACCAGCTCGACTTCCAAGTCGTATACGGATCAGCCAAAAACGGCTGGATGGGCCCCGACTACAACCAGCCCACCGACAACATCAACTACCTCCTCGACAAAATCATCGAAGTCATACCCGCGCCGCAGCAGCTTGAAGGCACGCCACAGATGCTCATCACATCACTCGACTACTCCAACTACACCGGCCGAATAGCAGTAGGACGCGTACACCGTGGCACCATCGCCGAAGGCATGAAATGCACCATCGCACACCGCGACGGCACACTCGAAAAAACACAAATCAAAGAAGTGCACACCTTCGAAGGCATGGGACGACAAAAAACCGACGCCGTAAGCTCAGGCGACATCTGCGCAGTAATCGGACTCGAAAACTTCGAAATCGGCGACACCATCTGCGACTTCGAAAACCCCGAGCCGCTCCCCACCATCGCCATCGACGAGCCCACCATGTCAATGCTCTTCACCATCAACGACTCACCATTCTTTGGCAAAGAAGGCAAATTCTGCACATCACGACACATTGCCGACCGACTCAACAAAGAGCTCGAAAAGGACCTCGCACTCCGCGTCAAGCCCTCCGAAACCGAAGGCTCATGGATCGTCAGCGGACGCGGTGTACTACACCTCTCAATCCTCATCGAAACCATGCGACGCGAGGGCTACGAACTGCAAGTAGGCCAGCCACAGGTTATCTACAAGGAAATTGACGGACAAAAGTGCGAACCAATCGAAGAGCTCACCATCAACGTGCCCGAAGAGTTCGCATCAAAAATGATCGACATGGTCACACGCCGTAAGGGCGAAATGACCTCCATGCAAAACATGGGCGAGCGCGTCGACATCGAGTTCAACATACCCTCACGCGGCATCATCGGTCTCCGCACCAACGTGCTCACAGCCTCACAAGGCGAAGCCATCATGGCCCACCGTTTCAAAGAGTACCAACCCTACAAGGGCGAGATACAGCGCCGTTCCAACGGCTCAATGATATCACTCGAAACCGGCACCGCATTTGCCTACGCCATCGACAAGCTGCAAGACCGCGGCCGCTTCTTCATCAACCCGCAGGACGAAGTATATGCCGGACAAGTAGTAGGCGAACACGTCCACGAAAACGACCTCGTGGTCAACGTCACCAAAGCCAAGCAGCTCACCAACATGCGTGCATCAGGTGCCGACGACAAGGCCCGCATCATCCCCCCCGTCGTATTCAGCCTCGAAGAGGCCCTCGAATACATCAAGGAGGACGAGTACGTCGAAGTCACACCAAAGTCCATGCGTATGCGCAAAGTCATACTCGACCACCTCGCACGCAAACGTGCCAACCGCGAGTAATAACTACATACACCCACACACACAAGGCTGGTGCCTCAGCGTTGCAAGCAGCAACGCCAGGCGCCAGCCTTTGTTTATTATGCCACATCATGCCCACCGCCTAATATGCCTATTAAGCCTATTATGCCCACCCCCTACCATGCCTAATGAGCCTAATATGCCTATTATGCCCACCCCCTATCATGCCTAATGAGCCTAATATGCCTATTATGCCTATCCCCCATCATGCCTAATATGCCTATTAAGCCTATTATGCCCATCACGCCCATTATGCCCACCCCCATTACGCCTATTCCTCTTAAAATTCGTATCTTCGCAGCACAAACCAATCCCTCCAACACAACATGAGCACACACCGCACCATCACACTCATCTGCGCCACACTCATCAGCGCAGCAGCCATGGCACAAAGCACCATCAAGTTCGGCTACATCAACGCCGACTCCATACTGCACACCATGCCCGACTACCACAAGGCACAAGCCGACCTCCAACAGCTCACACAGCGCTACAAGGCCGAAACACGATACAACGAGCAAACATTCCAGCGCCAATACACCGAACTGCTACAAGGCCAAAGCCAGTTCACACCCAACATACTCGCCAAGCGACAAGCCGACCTGCAAGCAGCACTCGACCGAAACATCAAGTTCCGACAACAAGCCGACTCACTCATAGCCGCCACCTGGCAACAACTGCTCGCACCCGTGCGCCAACGACTCAACCAAGCCATCAAAGACACCGGACTCGAGCACGGCTACGAATACATCATCGACACCTCAACAGGCGCCTACCCCTTCATACACCCACAAGCCGGACAAGACGCCACACCCTACGTCATCGAAAAACTACAACCCCTACGCGATGAACAACACACCCAACACTAACCCCCACACGCCACTGCCGCCCATCACACCAGGACAGGCACGCATAGGCATCTTCGACAGCGGCTACGGCGGACTCACCATACTGCGGCAAATAAGGCAACTGCTGCCACAGTACGACTACATATACCTCGGCGACAACGCACGCGCACCCTACGGCTCACACTCCTTCGACATCATCTACCGATACACACTGCAAGCCGTACAAGCACTCTTCCAGCAAGGCTGCCAGCTCGTCATACTCGCCTGCAACACCGCATCGGCCAAAGCACTGCGCACCATACAGCAGCGCGACCTCCCCACACTCGACCCCACACGCCGCGTGCTCGGAGTCATACGCCCCACCGTCGAGGCCGTAGGCCCGCTCACACACACACACCACATCGGACTCCTCGCCACACAAGGCACCGTCAACTCCGGCTCCTACACACTCGAGCTGCACAAACTATGCCCCGACATCACCGTCACATCACTCGCATGCCCCATGTGGGTGCCACTCGTCGAAAACTTTGAGTACGACTCGCCAGGCGCCGACTACTTTGTCAAAAAGCGCATCGAAGGCATCATGCGCCTCGACCCCGACATCGACACGCTCATTCTCGGCTGCACACACTACCCGCTGCTCATGAACAAAATTGTCAAGTACACCCCACCCGGCGTGCGCATCGTGCCACAGGGCGAGTACGTGGCAGCATCGCTGCGCCAGTACCTCATACGGCACCCCGAACTCAACACCATGCTCTCACAGCGCGGCACATGCCACTACCTCAGCACCGAGAGCCCCGACAAATTCAACCAAAGCGCCACCATGTTCATGCACGAAAATGTCAGCGCCGAACAAATAGAGCTCTAATCAAGCCCAATAAGCAGCCCAACAAGCAACCCAACAAGCCTATTGAGCCTAATAAGCCTATTAAGCCTAATATGCCTATTGAGCCTATTATGCCCATTAAGCCTAATATGCCTATCAAGCCTAATATGCCTATCAAGCCTAATATGCCTATTGAGCCTATTATGCCTATTATGCCCATCGAGCCTAATATGCCTATTGAGCCTAATATGCCTATTGAGCCTAATATGCCTATTATGCCCATCAAGCCTAATATGCCCATCAAGCCTATTATGCCCATCCCCCCCCAATAACCCAATCAACATCCAACTATGAAACTCTGGGAAAAATCAACACAACCACTCGAAGAAATCGACCGCTTCACCGTAGGCCACGACCGCGAGCTCGACCTCTACCTCGCCCCCTACGACGTACTCGGCTCCATGGCCCACGTCACCATGCTCCACAGCATCAACCTCATTGCCGACAACGAGCTCCAGCCACTGCTCAACGAGCTACGCAACATCTACCACACCACACAAAACGGACAGTTCGTCATCGAAGACGGCATTGAAGACGTGCACTCACAAGTCGAACTCATGCTCACACGCAAACTCGGCGACATGGGCAAAAAAATACACTCCGGACGCTCACGCAACGACCAAGTGCTCGTCGACCTCAAACTCTACACGCGCCACAAACTCCAACAAGTCATCGAGGCCGTAAAACAACTCTTCGACGAACTCCAAAAGCAGAGCGAACGCTACAAACACGTCATCATGCCGGGCTACACCCACCTGCAAGTGGCCATGCCCTCAAGCTTCGGACTGTGGCTCGGCGCCTACGCCGAAAGTCTGGCCGACGACATGCTCTACCTCGAAGCCGCATGGCGACTCACCAACCGCAACCCGCTCGGCTCAGCAGCCGGATACGGCTCATCATTCCCCCTCAACCGGCAAATGACCACCACACTGCTCGGCTTCGACTCCATGGACTATAACGTGGTGTACGCACAAATGGGACGCGGCAAAATGGAGCGCAACGTGGCCTACGCACTCGCCTCGGTAGCAGGCACAGTGGCAAAACTCGCTTTCGACGCCTGCATGTTCAACTCACAAAACTTTGGCTTTATCAAGCTGCCCGACGAGTGCACCACTGGCTCAAGCATCATGCCGCACAAAAAGAACCCCGACGTGTTCGAACTCATACGTGCCCGCATGAACCGCCTGCAGGCCCTGCCACAGGAGATGACACTCATCATGAACAATCTGCCCTCGGGCTACTTCCGCGACCTCCAAGAGCTCAAGGAGGCCTTCCTGCCCGCCTTCGACCGCCTCATCGACTGTCTGCACATGACCACCTACATCATCGAGCGCATCAAGGTCAACGAGCACATCACCGACGACCCGCGCTACGACCCCATGTTCTCTGTCGAGGAGGTCAACCGCCTGGCAGCCTCCGGCACCCCCTTCCGCGACGCCTACAAAAAGGTGGGACTCGAAATCGAAGCCGGACAGTTCCACCCCGACAAAAACATTCACCACACCCACGCCGGCAGCATTGGCAACCTGTGCAACGACCGCATAGCCCAGCTCATGAGCGACACGCTTGCCCGCATCGACTTCAGCAAGGTCGACGCCGCCATAGCCGCCCTGCTCAACGAGCCAGCCAAATAAAGCCCCCCCTACCTGACCAATAGGCATAATAAGCAAGCCACCAAGCAAGCCTGTTATGCCTATTGTCTAATATTATGCCTATTATGCCTAATATGCCTATTATGCCTATTATGCCCATCAAGCCCAATATCCCCCCCATTAAGCCCATCCCCATGCCCAACACCCCCATCACCACCCTCCCCCTCGACCGCCTGGCCCTTCACCTTGCAGCCAACCACGTGCCCAACGCAGCACACATACTCCAGCAAGAAGAAGGCCGCCGCCGCATGGCCAACAAAGTGCCACTCTGGGCACAAACCCCCGGCATAGAGTACCCACCCCGACTCGCCCTCGAGCAATGCTCCGGACAACCCGCAGCACAGTACAAAGCCAGCCTTGTAGAGCAACTCCTGCCCGACCCCGCACAAAGGCAACACCTCGTCGACCTCACCGGCGGACTCGGCGTAGACTTCTCATTCATGGCACCACTCTTTGCACAAGCCACCTACGTAGAGCAGCAGCCACAGCTCTGCCAGCTCGCAGCACACAACATGCCACTGCTCGCACTGCCTCATGCCCGCATTGTCAATGCCGACGCCACACAACACCTCACACAGCTCGCACCCGACAGCGCAAGCCTCATCTTCATCGACCCCGCAAGGCGCTCCGCCACAGGCCGCAAAACAGTGCTCATCGAGGACTGCCAGCCCGACATCATAACCCTCGCGCCAAGCATGCTCAAAGCAGCCCCCATGGTAGTAGTCAAACTCTCCACCATGCTCGACATAGCAGCCGCCGTGCGCGCCCTCGGCTGCGTCAGCCAGGTGCACATCGTGGCCACTGCCGGCGAGTGCAAGGACCTCCTGCTCGTCATCACACGCCAGGCCAAGGCCCAGGGCGGCACCAATCCGCTCATCACCGCCACCAGTCTCCTGCCCGACGGCACAATCGGCGGCTCTCTCACCTTCACCCCGCAAGCCGAGGCAGAGGCCACACCGCCCATTGCCGCACAACCGCTGCGCTACATCTACGAGCCGGGGCCGGCCATCATGAAGGCGGGGGCTTTCAAAACCACCGCCCTGCACTACCAGCTGCAAAAGTTGCACACCAACACCCACCTTTACACCGCCAGCCACCTCGTGCCCGATTTCCAGGGCCGCACCTTCGAGCTCAAAGCCACCTACACCTTTGGCAAGGCGCAACTCAGGGCGCTGCGCAGCGTCACCACGCAGGCCAACCTTGCCGTGCGCAATTTTCCCGCCTCGGTCGACTCCCTGCGCAAAAGGCTCAAACTCCGCGACGGCGGCCCCCACTACATCTTTGCCACCACCCTGGCCGACGGCTCACACGCCCTGCTGCTGTGCGAGCGCGTGTGAATTTAATTCCCGACGCGAGACGCGTCGCCCCCATTAGTGCTTGCGTTTTGTGCACCAAACGCTACCTCTAATGGGGGCGACGCGTCTCGCGTCGGGACCAAGCAGAAAAAAAAAGGAAAAAGCAGAAAGCACCCACCCCCACCAACAACGGCAGAGCAAAAAATCTTTCGGAGCAAATAATTTTACGGGGTGGCACATGTGTCTTTCAAGCCTCGCACAACGGGGCATCTTGACGTAGGGACAAAAAAAATGGGATACCACTGTATCCCAACCTTGTTAACCTTAAATCTAATACTATGAAAAACACGATGCAAAGATACGGCCTTTTCAGAAAAATGCAAGCCCTCGCACCACAAAAATACATATATGCAAGAAAGTTTAACAACATCACATAACTTATTGCACACTTCTTCGCATTGTGTGCAGATTTATTGCGTTTTTTCTCCCACTGCACGCCATGCGCCAAAACCTACAAACGGCGATGAAAAAACATCAAAGCAGCAATAAAACAGTAACTACCCTGCACCACCACACCACCCCCACAGCACGAGCCGAGTTTTCTTAATAAATAATAAAAATCAGCCGCTTTTTAGCCCCGAAAATTAACAGCCATTTAGACAATTACAATGCTTCGAGGCTCAAAAAGCAGATACTGATTTTCAAAGACTTACGTCACAAATTTAACATTTCGAATTTTCAGAGTGTCATTGTTTGACACACAAAAAAGCACAATTTTGCCGATTTGGAAAATTGAAAAAACCGTATTACATTTGCATCGGTATTAGATACAAAACGCAACCAAATTGTATGTTACTTAGTGTGCTGGGCCGAAAGGCCAAATTGTATATCGGGTAAGCACTTCCTTTTTTCGAAACCCGACACACAAGTACTCGGGGAGGCGTGACGGCCTCCCCATTTTGGTATACTGCCCCCAACGGGGGATTAGACAGCCCCCACAGAGGGGCCATACAAGACCTTACAACATAACCATAAAACCAAATTTTACCATGAACAACGGCTATGTATCCGTGCCGCGCGAATTTTTTGACAGCATTCAATGGCGGCGCAAACGTATTTTTACAGAGAGCGAGGCATACCTCGACCTGCTACAAATGGCCTACTATGGCTCCGAACCAACTGAAAGAATGGTGGGAAGAAGAAGCTTCATCGTCAAACGCGGGCAAATCATCACGACCACCTCGTTCCTTGCCGAAAGATGGGGCTGGAAATTACACCGGGTGCGCTATGTGCTACGTGCATTAAGTGTCACTTCTTTTGTCACCTCAGTTGTCACTTCAGGACGAACGATAATCACTGTAAATCAAGGTAATACAAGCAACTGCTCAGAAAAAAGTGTCACTTCTTTTGTCACCTCAATTGTCAACAATAAGAATAAGATTACAAAGAAGAAGATTACAAAGAAAAGTGTAGAGAGTAGTGTGGTGTGTGACACCACGCCCCACGCCCAAGCTGAGGGTGAGGTGGCTGAAGCTGAGGTGAACCAAGTGGCAGAGGTGGCAGCAGCAACCGAGGTGACAGCAACCGAGGCAGCAGCAGTGCCCGAGGCAATCGAAGTGGCAGCAGAGGCCCAACCCGTGGCAGAGGTGGCAGCAGTGCCTGAGGCAGCAGCAACCGAGGCAGCAGCAACCGGGGCAATCGAAGTGGCAGCAGAGGCCCAACCCGCAGCAGAGACCAAACCCAAGCCCGCAACCCGCCGCCGAACGCCACCCATGCAGCGGCCCACCGTGTGGGAGGTGGAGAATTTCTGCCGCACACAGGGGCTGACGCTGGTTGATGCACAGCGCTTTGTGGACTACTACGAGGCTAACGGCTGGAAGGTGGGACGCAACCCCATGCGCTCATGGCAGGCCGCAGCACGCAACTGGCAGCGACGCGAAATGCAATACCAACAACCGGCCGCGATGGCCGCTATCAAACAAACTAACCTTTTTACCGAACCAAACTGTGCCAATAACCATGAACATTCCTATGCAGTGCAACCCGCTCACGACGGGGCCAATCTCCAACAACAACAATCCCAGCAACAACTCCAGCAACCTCTCCAACAGCCCCAGCAGCCCCAGCTCCAGCAGTCCCAGCCAAGGGTATTCAGTTACCACCCCCAGCCAAGCCTCTGGCAGCGGCAGCAGTGCGCTACAAAGGCAGGCGCTTGCGCTGAAGCTCTCGAGCAGTATGCAGCTCGCCAAATGCGGTATTTCGCCAGCATGGGGGCAGAAGAACCCGACTTTTGAGGCGGTCATGCGCAACTACTCGCCCGCCAACTGGGGCGTGGTGGCGCAGTCGGCACGGCGGGCCTACCTGTGGGTGTGTCCCACGGTGGGGGCTTTGGCGCCGCTCTTCGGGCCGCGTTGCCCGGTGATGTGGCTCGACGAGCAGGTGACGCACCTGTTCCTCACATCGCAGAGCCGCGACGCCTCGGCAGCCGCAGCACAGATTGAGGCTTTTGTAGGCTCGTTTGTGGGCACCGTGGCAGAGTTCAAGCTGACCGAGGTGATGCTCTTCCTGGCACGCTACAAGGCTGGTGTGTACGGCCGCTCGTTTGCTGCCTTCGATGTGCGCAATGTGGGGCAGACGTTTCACCACGAGTTTGTGCAGCAGCGCCGCCAGGAGTTGCAGGCCATCGAGGCGGAGGCCACAGCGGGACGCGATGGTGAGGAGCGCCGGTTGCGTGCTGCCCATGCCGTGTCGCGTGAGGATTATCTGCGTTTGCAGCGCGACGGGGGCCGTGTGGGGCTCAAGGTGTGGCTTAGGGCGGCAGCCTTGTCGGCGGGCCGTGTGTGTGGTGTGGCGCAGTTGCTTGGCACGTGTGCCGAGGCCATGGTGAGCGCGGCAGGGCGTGGCGAGGCGCTGTGTGTGGAGGTAGGTGTGCAGCAGTTGCCGGCGGTGGTGCGTGCCGAGAGCGAGGGCTTGTTCCGCGTGTCGGACTCGTGGGTGTGCCCCGCGGAGGGCAACAAGTTTACCGGGCTGCGGAGGGCCTTGCAGCCATGACCGTACGCAACTCTACCTTGGTGCGCCGCTCTGAGGCGCGCCGCCTGGCCATGGCGCACTATGAGCCTGGCAACCAGGCCCGCAGCATGAAGTATGTTTGGCGCCACTTTGCCGAACCGCAACTGGGCATTGGCTACCGCACTTTTTTGAGGTATATTCGGTAGGGGGGGCGTATTAAGCATATTAGGCATATTAGGCATATTAGGCATATTAGGCATATTGGGCCCAATAATAATAAAAGAGCTAACGCCTTAGCGTTACTATTTGCAACGCTAAGGCGTCAGCCCATCAGCCTATCAGCTGCCTGTCAGCAGCCATCAGTCAATAATCAGCATGGCATCGCCAAACGGCCCGAACTTGTAGCCATGCTTGAGCGCCTCGTCGTAGGCGTGCATGGTATAGTCGTAGCCACCGAAGGCGGTGGTGAGCATGAGCAGCGTGGAGTAAGGCAAGTGGAAATTGACAAGCATGCTGTCCGCCACGCTGAAATCGTAAGGCGGGAAAATAAACTTGTTGGTCCAGCCCTCATACTCCTTGATGTGGCCGTCGGTGCTGCAAGCCGCTTCAAGGGCACGCTGCACGGTGGTGCCCACGGCGAGCACCTTGCGGCCCTCGTCCTTGGCACGGTTGACAAGTTCGCAGCATGGGGTGTCGACAAACATTTGTTCAGAGTCCATCTTGTGTTTGGTGAGGTCCTCCACATCGGTGTTGCGGAAGTTGCCAAGTCCACAGTGCAGGGTGATGAATGCGCGGTCGATGTCGTTTATCTCCATGCGCTTGAGCATCTCGCGTGAGAAGTGCATGCCGGCCGTAGGGGCTGTGACGGCACCCTCGTGCTGTGCAAAGATGCACTGGAAGCGCTCAAGATCCTCGGGTTCGCTTTCGCGGCCTATAAAGCGTGGTATGGGCGCCTCACCCAAGGCGTAAAGCGAGCGTTTGAACTCGTCGTGGTCGCCGTCGTAGAGGAAGCGCAGTGTGCGTCCGCGGCTGGTAGTGTTGTCAATGACTTCGGCCACAATGGAGTCATCGTCGCCAAAGTAGAGCTTGTTGCCTATACGTATTTTGCGTGCGGGGTCGACGAGCACGTCCCACAAGCGCAGCTCCTGGTTGAGTTCGCGCAGCAGGAACACTTCGATGCGTGCACCGGTTTTCTCTTTATTGCCGTAGAGTCGCGCGGGGAACACCTTTGTGTCGTTGAACACGAACACGTCGTGGGGGCTGTAAAAGCTGAGTATGTCTTTGAACATGAGGTGCTCTATGTCGCCTGTGGTGCGGTGGAGCACCATCATGCGGCATTCGTCGCGGTGGGGGGCAGGGTACTGGGCTATGCTCTCCTGCGGGAGCTTGAACTTGAATTGTGAGAGTTTCATATCTTGCTGTTGGTAGTTGCGAGGAGGGGGGGCCTCCGGCCTATTTATTTCTTCTCTTGTTTCAGGTCGTCGGGCAGTTGGTTGGGGTCGAAGCAGCGGGCGGCGGTGAAGTAGCCCACGCGGGTGCGGCGCAAGGCCGTGAGGTGGGCACCGCTGCCAAGGGCCTGGCCAATGTCGCGCGCCAAGGCGCGAATGTAGGTGCCCTTTGAGCACACTATGCGCAAGGTGAGCTGCATGGTGGAGGCATCGAAGCTGACGAGCTCGAGCTCGTGTATGTGCAGGGGCTTGGCCTGCAACTCCACTTGCTGGCCCTGACGGGCCATGTCGTAGGCGCGCTTGCCGTTGACCTTGCAGGCCGAGAAGGCCGGGGGCACCTGCATGATGGGGCCGCGGAACTGCTCGAGGGCTTGCTCTATGGCCTCACGCGTGATGTGCGCCGTGGGATAGGTTTGGTCCACGGGGTGCTCAAGGTCGTAGCTGGGGGTGGTGGCGCCAAGTTGCAGGGTGGCAGTGTACTCTTTCTCGCCAGCTTGCATCTGCTCAATGAGTTTGGTGGCGCGCCCCACGCAGATGACCATGACGCCTGTGGCAAGGGGGTCGAGGGTGCCGGCATGGCCTATCTTGACCTTTTGTCCGCCCAAGGCCCGGGTGAGGGTGCGGCGCACTTGTGCCACGAGCTGGAAGGAGGTTTGGTGCAAGGGTTTGTCGAAGGCCATAATGAGGGGCACAATGCCTCCCGAGGGGGGATTGCCGTCGGGGGTGTTGAAGGCCGCTGGCTGGGCTATGTAGGCTCTTAACTCTGACAAACCGGCCCAGGGCAGGACTTGACGCTCTGCGGGGGTGAGGGCTTGCAGGGCTGCGTCGGGCAGCAGGTAGTGGGTGGGGAACATGGGGGGGGAGGGAAAAGTTGAGGAGTTGAGGAGTTGAAAAGTTGAGGAGTTAACCCGTTACCCCACAAGGCTATAAATGAGTGTGGCGGCACCTGCTATGGCACAATAGTAGGCAAAGTAGATGAGTTTGCCACGGCTGACGAGTGCTATCATCCACTTGCAGGCTGCGCAGCCCGAGATGAAGGCGGCTATGAAGCCGGCTATGAGGGGGAGCATGGCGATGTCGCCGCCAATGGCTTCGCCCTTCATCATTTTGAGCACGTCGAGCAGTGCCTCACCCAATATGGGGGGTATGACCATGAGGAATGAGAACTGGGCCATGGTTGCCTTGTTGTTGCCGAGCATGAGGCCGGTGGCAATGGTGGTGCCCGAACGGCTGAGACCGGGGAGCACGGCGAGGGCCTGGCTGATGCCTATGATGAAGGCGTGGAGGGGGCTGATGCTCTGGCGCTGGCGCGGACGTGCCAGGTAGCTGAAGGTGAGCAACAGGGCTGTGACGAGGAGGCAGATGCCTACGATGGTGAGGCCCGAACCGAAGATGGCTTCGACCTGGTCCTTGAAGAATACGCCGACAATGCCTATGGGCACCATGGAGATGACGATGTTGAGCAGGTACTGCTGGCTGGGATTGAGGCGCTGCAGTCCTGTGCCGGGGCCGAGGGGACTGAATGTGCCGGCTATGATTTGCCATATTTGACGGCCTAACACGACGATGGTGCTGAGCACGGTGGCTACGTGTACGGCTATGGTGAAGGTCATGCTGCTTTCGCCGTCGACGCCGGTGAGGGCTGATGCGATGGCGAGGTGGCCGCTGCTGCTTACGGGCAGGTACTCGGTGAGGCCTTGTATGAGGCCCATGATGATGGCTTGTATGGTGGTCATGCTATCGGGGTTGTGCTATAGGAGCGTATGGGGTTATTTGCGTGGTTTGCGCACGATGGCGTATATCATGAAGAGGTAGCCGAGGAGGCATACTGCGGGGGCTAACTTGATGTGGCGTGCATCGAAGATGCTGGCGTCGAAGGTGGTTTCGCCTGAGCCTGAGCCTGACATGAGCACCATGCCGATGATGACTACTGCCATGCCTACGGCAAGGAGTATGAAGTTGGTGCGGCCGAAGGCGAACACTGGCTGCTTGGGAGTTTTGAGGGGTGTTTGCTGCTGTTGCATTGTTTGGTTGGTTTTGTTTTTTTGAGGGGGGCTAGGGGTTCTAGTTTTTCTAGATATTCTAGCTTTTCTAGATATTCTAGAGTTTCTAGAGCTTCTAGTTTTTCTAGAGCTTCTAGCCTTTCTAGCCTTTTATAGCTTCTATCTTTTCTTTATCTGAGGTATACCTCGCCGCCGCGGAGGCGGAGGTGGTGGTTAACCGAGAGGGAGGCGCAGAGGGCCGTGAGGCCAAGGCCGCAAATAACTATGGCACCGAGGGTGGTGGCCCACACAAGGGGGGTGACCAGGGTGTTGAGGTAGATGCTGCCGGCTCCGGCCTGTGTTTGCAAATACCACATGGCGGCGGAAAGGAGTCCGCCGGCTATGATGGCTGACACAAAACCTATGCGCATGGCTTGCCACATGAAGGGGCGACGTATGAAGCCCCAACTGGCTCCGACGAGCTTCATGGTGTGTATGCTGTAACGACGGGCGTAGACGCTCATGCGCATGGTGTTATTGATGAGTGAGAATGACACAAGGGCGAGAAGGGCGGCTACTACGAGCAGACCAAGGGTGACGGCGGGTATGGTGCGGTCGAGACTCTGCATGATGTCGCGGGGGTAGTTGACCTCGGCCACGCCGGGCATTGCGAGCATGGAGGGCTCGTAATGCTTGATGCTGTCGAGATTGGCGTAGGGGGCGTTGAGACTTACCTCGAACTCGGCGGGCACGGGACTTGTGCCGTCGAAGGTGCCTATGTCGGTGCCCATGGCCTCGTTCATGTCGCGCAGGCCTTGCTCTTGTGATATGTAGGTGACTTGGCGTGCCCAGGGTGCTGTCTTGAGGCGTGCCTGGGTGGCTGTCATTTGCTGCGGTGTGATGCTGTCGGTGAGCATTAGCTCGACGGTGAGTCCTTCGCGCAGCTGGTTGCTGTAGTTGGTGGCCATGCCTGCAAAGAGGGTGATGATGCCTATCATGATGAGCACCATGGTGATGCTGATGCAGGTGGTGAATGTGCCGAACCGGCCTGTGTGACGGCGCGGACGCTTATGGGCTTTGTTCATGTGGTGTGTGGGTTGTTGTGGGGTTGTGCCGCTGTGGTTGGTGCACTTTGCGGCTAAATTGGTACAAATGTACAATATTATTGGGGGTTGGCGCGGATTGGTGGGGGGCTTTAACGCTGATTAACGCGTTGATGGGCGGCGTGGGGGCAAAAAAAAGGCTGGCGCTATGGCGCCAGCCTGGGAATGGGGATAATGGGCATAATGGGCACATTAGGCATAATAGGCATAATAGGCCCAATAGGCATAATACGCTGCTGCCTATATTGCTTGTTTACTTGCCCACCTTGATGACCTCGACGGTGAAGATGAGGGTTGAGTTGCCTGGTATGCTCTGGGTGCCGCGCTCGCCGTAGCCGAGTGAGGCAGGAATGTAGAGCTTCCAAACTGAACCCTGGGGCATGAGGGTGAGGGCCTCTTTCCAACCCTTGATGACTTGGTCGGGACGGAAGGTGGCTGCCTTGCCACGCTTGTATGATGAGTCGAACACGGTGCCGTCGATGAGCGAACCTTCGTAGTGTACCTCAACCTGGGTGGTATCGGTGGCTACGGGGCCGTTGCCCTTGGTGAGCACTTCGTACTGCAGGCCGCTGGGGAGCGTGGTGACACTCTTGCGCTTGGCGTTGGCGGCGAGGTAGTCGGCATTGGCCTGCTTATAGCGGGCGGCCTGGTACTGGAACTGGCCTTCGACTATCTGCATGGCGCTGTCGCGTGTGAGGGTGGTGGCTGTGCCGAGTGCGCTCTGTGTGAGACCGCGCTCGAACTCTGCCTGGTTGACGTAGGTTGAGTCGCCCTTGCCTGCAGCCTGCTCGCTGATTTTGGGCAGGTTGCGCTTGTTGATTTCGGCAATGCGGAGTCCGGCGGCGAATGCTTCGGCCTTTTTGCGCTCTTCAGGAGAGATGTTGGTGGTCATGGCGCGTATGGCTTCGGGCACATAGGCTGAGTCTACGCCGAGCTGGCTTACGAGGTACTGCTTGAGGCTCTCGCCCTGGGCTACACCGAGGGCGTAGCTGAAGGTTTTGCCATCGACGGCCTTGAGGGCTGGTGTGAGGGTGGCTGCGGGCTGTGCCTTGCGGGCTGACTTTTTGCTGGTTTTCTTGGCTTTTTGGGCCATGGCGCCGGTGCTGCCAAGGGTGACAGCAAGGGCAAGGGTTATGATGGTTTGAAGTTTCATTGAGGTGAACTTTTTTTTGGGGGGGGCTAGATAAGCTAGAAATACTAGAGGCTCTAGAAGAACTAGAAAAGCTAGAGGCTCTAGAAAGGCTAGAGGCTCTAGAAGGACTAGATAAGCTAGAAACGCTATAGCCTCTAAATAAGCCTGGCTCTACCCTGCCCTATTACTTGTTAATGCTAACGAGGGTTACCTTGAATGTGAGGGCTGCGAATGGTGGGATGGGGCCTGTGCCCTGCTCGCCATAGGCTGCCTGGTAAGGTACGTAGATTTCCCAGGTAGAGCCAACGGTCATTTTGGGAATGGCGATGCCCCAACCCTTGATGACGTTGCGGAGGCTGAATGTGACTGTGCCACCAGGCTGGTTGGCTGATGAGTCGAACACCTGGCCATTGGTGAGGCGGCCTTCGTACTTGACGGTGACGCTGTCGGTGGCTGTGCAGTGCTGGTCGGTGCCCTTGGCAAGCTGCTTGCCGTAGACGCCCTCGCCGAGGGCTACTACGCCGGGCTGGTGGGCTACCTTCTGCATGAAGGCTTCGCTCTCCTGCTTTTTGCTGCCGAACATGTAGTCCATGATGCGCTTCTGGGCAGTTTCCTTGTCAACGAGTTTGCCACCGATTTTGAGGGTGGTCTTGTTCTTGGCCTGTGCGGTGAAACCAGCTACAAAGTTTTTGACGCTGATGCGCTTTGTGGTGTCGCCTTGGAATACTTGTGACTCGATTTGCGGGAGTTGCATTTTGGTTTGCAAGCCCTGCATGACACCCATGTAGTAGGCGAGTTTCTTTTTGTCGTCGGCAGCCTTCATACCGTCGACGTAGCCCTTGAGGAGTTCGTCAACATAGGCTGAGTCGCTGCCCGACTGGCTGAGGTAGTTTTGGAATTCGCCTTCGCTCTGCGACATGGCCATACCCATTTCGTAGCTGAGTGTGTCGATGTCGGACTTGAGGTTGGCTTTGGGCTGTCCGTTGTTGCAGCTTGTGAGGCCTGTGGCGGCTATGATGGCTGCGAGAATTATCTTTTTCATTATATTATTGTGTGTTTGTTTTTGTGGTTAACGGGTTGACGGGGTAATCTCTTCAACTTTTCAACTCTTAAACTCTTCAACTTTTCAACTCTCCCTATCAGCCTTCGATGCTGATGAGTTCGACGTCGAAGATGAGTGCTGCGTAGGGCGGGATGGCCTGTCCTGCGCCGCGTTCGCCGTATGCGAGGTTGTAGGGGATGAAGAAGCGGTACTTAGAGCCAGTGGGCATGAGCTGTACGCCTTCGGTCCAGCCGGCGATGACGCCGTTGAGTGGGAACACGGCAGGTTCGCCGCGGCGGTATGATGAGTCGAACACCTGTCCGTTGGTAAGTGTGCCCTCGTAGTGGCACTTTACGCGGTCGGTGGCTTTGGGTTTGGGGCCATTACCCTCGGTGATGACGGTGTACTGGAGTCCGCTGGGGAGTACTACGACGCCGTCCTTCTTGGCGTTTTCGGCAAGGAATTGCTCGCCTTCCTGGCGTATGGCGCGTGTGGCCTCCTCTTGCTGTTGCTGCATGAAGTTGTTGACGAGCTGCTGTGCTTCCTGGTCGGTGAGTTCGCAGGTTTGGCCTTGCATGACGTTGTCGATGGCGCGTGCGAAATCGGCGCTGCTGAGGTTCTTTACTCCCATGCCTTTGAGGTTGTGGCCGATGACCATGCCGAGGGCGTAGCTGAGTTTTTCCATAATGGTGTGTTGTGTTGTATTATGTTATTGTTTGTATGATTTGGGTGCAAAAGTACAATTATTTCTTGCATCTGTGTCACACTCGGAGGGGTTTTTGTATATTTGGGGTGTTTAGTTACTTTTATTAAGGTTATGACAAAGAAGAAGATTGTGGCGCTTACGGGCGCTGGCATTAGTGCTGAGAGTGGTTTTTCGACATTCAGGGGTGCCGGTGGTTTGTGGGGCCGCTACCCTGTGGAGCAGGTGGCCACGCCTGAGGGTTGGGCTGCTGACCCGGGGTTGGTGACGGACTTTTACAACGGACTGCGCAGTCAGCTTGACGAGGCTGTGCCTAACGCGGGGCACCGCATACTGGCTGAGCTTGAAAAGGACTTTGACGTGACGGTGGTGACGCAGAATGTGGACGACTTGCATGAGAGGGCGGGTTCGACGAATGTGATTCACTTGCATGGTGAGCTGCGTGATGTGTGCTCGTCGGCTGCGCCGAATGATGCGCGTTACCGCCGGCGTCTGGCTCCTGGCGAGGTGGTGAAGCATGGGCAGCTGTCGGGTGACGGGTCGCTGGAGCGCCCGTTTATTGTGTGGTTTGGCGAGGCGGTGCCTATGCTTGAGGTGGCTGCCGAGGCGGCTGCGCGGGCCGATGTGTTTTTGATAGTGGGCACGTCGCTTAATGTGTATCCGGCGGCGGGGTTGATAGGTTATGTGCCTGCGGGGGCTGAGGTGATGCTTGTTGACCCTAACCCTGTGCGGGTGCCGAGCACGCGGCGCGTGGAGGTGATTGCCGAACCTGCGTCGAGGGGCATGGAGGTAGTGCGGGAGAGGCTGCTCTCGCAATGCTAAAGTGTTTTTTTAGCCGCTAACGCGGGAGACATATTTTTTTAGCCGCTAACGCGGAAAACATAAGGACATAAGAACATAAGAACATAAGGCCGCTGCGCGGCGGAAGGCCACGGACTGACGTCCGCGTGGCCTCAAGAACATAAGGGCTGACGCCGTAGCGTTACTGTTTGTAATACTACGGCGTCAGCCCTTATGTTCTTATGCTCTTATGTCTCCCGCGTTAGCGGCTGCCAAACAACGGCCTTATGTACTTATGCCTCCCGCATCAGCGGCGGCTGAGGTAGCGCACGGGGTACCATACGGCGAGGGAACCGACTACGACCACGGTGAGGAGGACGATGAGCACGTCGAGGGCATGGACACTGACGGGATAGGCGTCGATGATGAAGTTGCCACCTGACGAGGAGAGGCTGATGAAACCGAAGGTTTGCTGCAGCCAGCACAGCAGGAGGCCGAGCACGATGCCGATGACGGCGCCAAGGAGGGTGATGAGACGGCCCTCGTAGAGGAAGATGCGGAATATCATGCTGTCGGTGGCTCCAAGATGACGCAGGGTGGCCATGTCGCCACGCTTTTCGATGATGAGCATGGACACTGAACCGATGATGTTGAAACAGGCTACCATGACGATGAAGGTGAGGAAGAGGTAGGCCATGAGCTTTTCGATTTGCATGACGTTGAACACGTCCTGCTGCTGCTCGAGCTGGTCCTGCACCTTGAAACGGTTGCCTGCCACCTGCTGCATGCGCGACTTGACGGACTGGAGGTCGGCGCCGGGACTGAGTTTGAGCTCAAGACCGCTCACGCAACCGGGCTGCTCGAAGAGGGCCTGGGCAAAGGTGAGGGAGGTGATGAGGTAGTTGTCGTCGTACTTGCGCTGGTTGACGTTGAAGCAGACGCGGGGTGAGGTGATGTCGAGGGCGTTGATGCTCTCGCCGGGGTTGGCCAGGTTGATGCGCTCGCCCTTGCGGGGGGCGCATATCTGGAGTGTGCCGTAGTCGATGCTGCCCATGGCGGAGGCCAGGCCGATGCCGGGTATGCCGTACTCGATGGTGCCGCGGTGGAGCTGGTAGGTGCCTGTGCCGTAGAGTATGGAGCGTATGCCGGTGACGTGGTCGTAGTGGTCGTCGACGCCCTTGAGGGTGATGATGGTGGGACGGCCGCGGAAGAGTATGAGGGCGTTGTCCTCGAGGCAGTATGAGGCTGCCTCTACCTCGGGCATGGCGGCCATGCGCTGCAGGGCGGGGTCGTCGGCGGTGACGAGTTTGCCCTGTGTGGGCACTACCTCGATGGGGGGGTCGAAGGCGGTGTAGAGGGAGCCGATGAGGTCGTGAAAGCCATTGAACACGCTCAGGGTGCAGAGCAGGGCTGCCGTGCCGAAGGCTACGCCTGTGACGGCTATGCCGGATATGATGTTGATGCTGGCCACGCGTTTGCGCGAGAAGAGGTAGCGCAAGGCCATGAACCATGGCAGGCGTTGGCTGTTAAGCATGGCTCGGGGTGGTGTCGTCGGGTTGTGGTTTGTGTCCGCCTTCGTTGAGCAGGCTGTCGATGTGGTCGAGGTAGTCGAGTGAGTCGTCGATGAAGAACTTGAGCTCGGGTATGATGCGCAGCTGGTGGCGCACACGTGTGCCGAGTTCGTAGCGCACCTGCCGGGTGTTGGCGTTGATGTTGTCGAGTATTTCGTGGGCGCGCTCTGAGGGGAATATGCTCAGGTAGCCGCGGGCTATGCTGAGGTCGGGACTTACGCGCACGGCGCTTACTGACACGAGCACGCCGTGGGTGGCTTGTGTCTGACGCTGGAATATGTCACTTAGCTCCTTCTGTATCAATCGAGCTATCTTTTGTTGTCTTGTTGTTTCCATATTTGTAAGGGTTAATGGGTTAGAGGGTTAGGGGGTTATGAGGTTAGGGGGTTAAAAAGGCACTTTGGGTTATTGGGTTGTCTTTGGGAGTTAGAGGGTTGAGGGGAAGAGCACATGGGCTATGCGGGCTGAAAGCCCAATGAAATCCATAGCCCAGGGCAACACCCTGGGTGAACTTGAGCAAGAATGGGGCGCCCTGTAAGGGCAGAAGTAAAACCACTTCATCATACTTTTGCCCTTACAGGGCGCAACAGCTCTACTATTCGGTAGCCCCAGGGTGTCGCTACGCTTGCCCTGGGCTATGGATTTCATTGGGCTTTCAGCCCGCCTAAGAGAGGGGGGGGGGGCAAGGAATTAGGGGAATTAGGGGGTTATTGGCTTTGAAAGTTATCAAGAGACTCTCGCTCTGCGTTCGAACTCGCAAAGGTTACTTTTTAACCTTATAACCTCATAACCTTATAACCTACTCTCCCCCCTACCCGCGGTCGTCCTCGATGCTTGCTGTGGCGCGGGCCAGCCATATTTTGTCGGCCTCGTCGGTGAGCAGCGGCATGAGGCGGCGGCGCACCACCATGTGGTAGGCGTTGATTTGCTCCACCTCGTCGGGGGAGAGCATGTCGCGCTCTACGGCACGCAGGTCGTAGGGACAGAGGGTGAGGGTTTCGAAACGCAAGAAACGGCCGAAATCCGTCTCACGCGACGGTACGCAAAGGAGTGTGTTTTCGATGCGCACGCCAAAGCGCCCTTCAACATAGATGCCGGGCTCGTCGGTAATGGTCATGCCAGGCTCGAAGGGTATGAGTGTGCAGGGACGCACATTTTTGCGTATCTGGTGCGGACCCTCGTGCACACACAAGTGGGAACCCACGCCGTGACCCGTGCCGTGGCCAAAGTCGTAGCCGGCAGCCCACATGTCCTGGCGTGCGGCAAGGTCGAGCTGCAGACCCGTGGTGCCCTCGGGAAACTGCAGGTGAGCCAGTCGCAGATGGCCCTTGAGCACAAGGGTGTAGACGCGGCGCTCCTCGGCGGTGAGGTGGCCAAGGGCTATGGTGCGTGTGAGGTCGGTGGTGCCGCAGTCGTACTGTGCACCGCTGTCGAGCAGGAGCAGACCGTGGGGGGTGAGGCGCACATTGGTGTGGGGGGTGGCCTCGTAGTGCACTATGGCTCCGTGGGCGCCACAGGCGGCTATGGTGGGGAAACTCAGTTCGCAATAGCCGGGCTGCTGGGCGCGCAGGGCGGTGAGCTTTTCGTCGACAGAGATTTCGGTAACCTCGTTGCCGGCGGCTTGCTGCTCGTCGAGCCAGCGCAAGAATTGTACCATGGCCACACCGTCGCGCAGCATGGCCTGGCGAAAGCCTTCGGCCTCGGCCTCGGTCTTGATGGCGCGCCAGCCTTCGAGGGGCGAACTGAAAGTGGGCTGCTGCCGTGGGTCGGCACACAGCGACATGGTGGCCTGCGAGGGGTCGAGGCGTGTGGTGTGGGTGGCCACCCAGGGTGCCGCGGCCTCGTAGGGCTGCACGGCCACCCCACCCTCGCGCAGCTGGGCGCTGGCCTCGGCGGTGAGGGTGTGGGCGTGGGTAAAGAGGGTGAAGCGGCCCGTGGCGGGCTCGTAGCCCAGGTAGCCCACAAACACGGGGTTGTAGGCCACATCGGCCCCGCGCAGGTTGAGCAGCCATGCCAGGTCGGCCAGGTCGGTAAAGAGGCAGGCGTCGGTCATGCCGCTCTTGCTGAGGTGCTGGCGCAGACGTTCGAGCTTTTGCTGCATGGTGGCCCCGGCACAGGTGGCGGGCTGCACCACGATGGGCTCTGCCGGCACGGCGGGACGGTCGGCCCACAGGGTGTCGAAGGCGTCGGGCAGTGCCACATAGTCCAGTCCGTCGGCGGACAGTGCGGCCACGTCAGCCAGCGTCAGCATGTCGGCCGGTGCGCTCACGCGTGTGATGCCCTGTGCCTTGAGCCACTGGGCCATGGTGGGCGTGTCGGGGTTGCCCTCGCGCATCAGTGCAAAGGGAGTGCCATCGAGTTGTGTGGCGGCCTGCAGCCAATAGCGTGAGTCGGTCCACAGTGCGGCAGTGCCACGGGTGGTGACCACGGCCAGGCCGGCCGAGCCGTCAAATCCCGTGAGCCACTGGCGGCACTGCCAGCGCACGGGTATGTACTCATCATTGTGCGGGTCGGCAGTGGGCACGATGTATGCCTCTACTGCCCCACCCTCGGCCCCGGCATGGCTTGCGAGCCACTGGCCAAGGGCCTCTACACGTTGGGATATTGTCATGGGTATAAACTTATATTGGGTGACGGAGCGGGTACAGCCTTGCATTTACAGCACAGCCGCTATTTTGCGAATGGAACGCAAGCGCTCTACAAACGACTTGTTGCTGCGCTCCTTCTGCATGTCATAATCTGCCTGTAACCCCAGCCAAATGTTGGCTCTTATGCCAAGGGCTGCTTCAAATATCATGGCGTGGGCTGGAGTAATGGGCGCCTGTCCGTCAATAATCTCCCTCAAACTTTCGGCATCAATGCCTGTGAGTTGTGCAAAACGCTCAACAGTAATGCCTCTTTCAGCTATTTCGTCTGCCAGCAAGTAGCCTGGCGCCGACACATGCTGCGGCGTCAGATTGTTGGCTATCATATTGGGGTCTACATCTTTAAGCGTAATCATCGCATACCAGCCTTCTATTTGCTCAGTTCGAGCATGCGCTCGATGGGCTTGATGGCGCGTGCGGCTACCTCGGCCGGCACCTCAATTTCGGGCCACTCGTAGCGCAGCGTGTTATACACCTTTTCGAGCGTGCAGAGGCGCATGTAGTTACACTCGTTGCAGCCGCAGGTGCTGTCGTCGGGCGGCACGGGTATGAAGTGCTTGTCAGGACAGTGCTTCTGCATTTCGTGCAGTATGCCGCTCTCCGTCACCACCAGGAAAGTGTCGCACGGCGAGTCGATGGCATATTTCAGCAGTGCGGCCGTAGAGCCCACCACATCGGCCAGTTTCACCACCGCGCCGCGGCATTCGGGGTGCACCAGCACTTTGGCTCCGGGGTGCTCCTTTTTAAGCTCCACGAGTTTCGTCACCGAGAAACGCTCGTGCACATGGCAGCCGCCGTTCCAGAGCAGCATCTGGCGTCCCGTCTGCGCATTGATGTAGTTGCCCAGGTTGTAGTCGGGACCGAAGATGAGCTTGGCGTCCTTGGGGAAAGTTTCGACAATTTTTTTGGCGTTGCTCGACGTCACCACCACATCAGTCAGCGCCTTGACGGCCGCCGTGGTGTTGACATACGACACCACCTGGTAGCCGGGGTGCGCCTTTACAAAGTCGGCAAACTTGTCTGCCGGACAGCTTTCGGCCAGCGAGCATGTGGCATTGAGGTCGGGCACGAGCACCTTTTTCTGCGGACAGAGAATTTTATTAGTCTCGCCCATAAAGTGCACGCCGCACATCACGATGATGTCGGCATCAGTTTTAGCCGCCTGTTGGGCCAGTCCGAGGCTGTCGCCCACAAAGTCGGCAATATCCTGCAGCACGCCCTCGGTGTAGTAGTGTGCCAGAATGATGGCATTTTTCTCCTTGCACATGCGTCGAATTTCGGCCTTGAGGTCAACGCCCTGCGGCACGGGCTCGTCAACATAACCCTTTGCTTTCCAGCTATCTTTAATCTGTGTCATTGTCCTTGCGTTATATTCTGTGTGCAAAATTAGTGCAAGGTGAGTGAAGTGCAAAGCAGAAAGCTTGTTTTTTGCCTGGCTGTCTGATAAACCGCAAAAGTTCAAAAAACCTAAAAAAGCGCACAAGCCGAAAGATGTATCAAAAAAATAACGCGTCACATATACCATAATTCGCGAAAGTTTGTAATTTTGCGGCGTGATACGACACACACCCCCTCCGGTGTGCAACCGTACACACCATACAGACACACATATATAACCAATATATATAGTAATACAACTATGGCATACTTAAGCAATGAGAAACTCGTCATTGTCGGCGCAGGCGGCATGATCGGTTCAAACATGGTACAGAGCGCCTTGATGCTCGGCCTTACTCCCAACATCTGTCTTTACGATATCTACGAACCGGGCGTACACGGCGTGTTCGACGAAATACAGCAGTGCGCATTCCCCGGAGCCAACGTAACCTACACCGTCGACCCCAAAGAGGCCTTTACCGGTGCCAAGTACATCATCTCATCAGGTGGTGCACCCCGTAAGGACGGCATGACACGCGAGGACCTGCTCAAAGGCAACTGCAAAATTGCTGCCGAATTTGGCGACAACATCAAGAAGTACTGCCCCGATGTAGAGCACGTAGTCGTTATCTTCAACCCTGCCGACGTTACTGCCCTTACAGCACTTATCCACTCAGGCCTCAAGCCCAACCAGCTCACCTCACTCGCTGCACTCGACTCTACTCGCTTGCAGCAGGCTCTCGCCCACGAGTTCGGCGTACAGCAGGACAAGGTGACCGGCGCACACACCTATGGCGGCCACGGCGAACAAATGGCCGTATTTGCCTCACAAGTAAAGGTTGACGGCAAGCCCCTCTCAGAGATGGGACTCTCTGCCGAGCGCTGGGAGGAAATCAAGCACCACACCGTACAGGGTGGTTCAAACATCATCAAGCTCCGCGGCCGCAGCTCATTCCAGAGCCCTGCCTACAATGCTGTCAAGATGATCGAAGCTGCCATGGGCGGCGAACCCTTCACTCTGCCCGCAGGCTGCTACGTAAACTGCGACAAGTGTGGTTACAAAAATGTCATGATGGCCATGCCTACCACTATCGACAAAACCGGTGTGCACTTTACACAGCCCACTGGCACCGAAGAGGAAATGGCTGCCCTCAACAAGTCGTATGAGCACCTCTGCAAGATGCGCGACGAGATTGTTGAACTCGGCATCGTACCTCCCGTTGAGAAGTGGGGCGAGGATAACCCCAACTTGTAATTCATGACGTACTCATACATGGACTGAATTTCATTTCTCCATTCATTTTTCCATTAAAATCCAAATATTCGTAGAGGAGACTCCACGAAGAAGATATCCCGCCGCTGTGAAGCGTCGGGATATTTTTTTGTGCACAAAAGCCCGCTGCCGCGAGCCTAATGTGCTAATAGGCTGACGCCTTAGCGTTGCAAGTAGTAACGCTAAGGCGCCAGCCCTTTTTATTAGGCCTATTATGCCTATTGCCCATTATGCCTATTGCCTATCATGCCTAATATGCCTATTATGCCCATTATGCCTAATATGCCCATCATTACCACCACCCCCCGAGCAAAAGATAAAGGGAAGCAAGCAGCCCACCACATTGTGTGCGAGCAACATGCTCCCCTGTTTATCTTGCATAGAGCGCCTGCCAGCAAGTTAGTGCCACAGCCACCCCTTTTTGAGAGAGAGAAAACTGAAACCATTATTCCGGGGGCCAGAAACAGCCATGCAGCACACAGGTAAAAGGCAAAGTCGTGCACCGCGCCCAGAGGCATACAGTCAAAAGTTGATTGTTTTATTAAAGATCGCTTGCGCCATTATTTCAACCCCGTGGCACGGGCGGGAGCGTTTGATTGTTTTATGATAAAGTGCAAATTGATTGTCAAAAGTCAAGAGCGAGAGACCAAAGCCAGAACAGCCCGGCTCAGTCCCCAGCGCCTCAGCGCCTCATCAGCGTGTCCAGAAAGTCGTTCGTCATGTTACCCGTCAGGTTAATCAAGTCAAAGCGGCCCGAGTGCCTCATCATCAGCACCATCTCCACAATATACTTGCCCCTGCGGCGCACATACAGGCGTTTGCCAGCCCGTTCGGCGTACAACTTGTAGCGCAAGGCATTACGTTCGGCCAGCCGGCGCGCGTTAGCATAAAGGTGCGTCACATCATGCCCCGCCGTGCTGCTCACCAGCCTTATCGACTTGAGCTGCTTCAGCACCTCACGCGTGTGCGAGTCACCCTCCACATCAGGCAGCTGCATCATGCGCTCAAGCATCAGCGGCGACACCGTGGTACACTCCACCGCGCGGCCCTTGCCATAGAGCGACATAAAGCGCGAGGCAAAATCCTGCTCGCCGCCACCCTGTGCACGGGCGGCCACCGCAGCCACAAGGGCCAGCAGCAAAGTCACAAACCAATGTTTCAGTGCCATAGCCCCGCCCATCAGTTCTTGGCAGCCTTGCCAGCCGCGTTATGATTAGCAGAGTCATTCACAGCAGTCTGTGCGCCCTCCTTAAACATCTCCAGCGTGCGCATGCTCGCCTCGTAAGCCTTCTGCGGGTCCTGGTACGAGTCCTTGTAAGCCGACTGGTTATAGTCCCAGCCAGCAGCCTGGTCCGTGGCCGAAGGCTGCATAAACGAGTGCTGCGCAGCCGTGCCAAGCAGCGTCACTATGGCCACAGCAGCAGCGGCGCGCCACAGCGGACGCAACCTGCGCCCCAGCGTAATGTGGTGCACCGACACCACACGCCCTGCGGCAGGAGCCTCAGCCCCGTCAGCCACACCGGCAGCTTCCATCACGCGGCGGTCAAAGTCGTCGCCCAGCGTGCTGGCGGCACATTGCTCGGTTTCATATACGAACAAAGCCCTGTAGCGCGCCAGCGCGGCCGGCACGTCCTTTTGGCTGAAAAAAGCCTTCAGTATGCGTTCCTCCTCCTCAGAGGTCTCGCAGGCCCAGTAGCGGTCAAGGAGTTGTTCAATATACTTATAGTCCATAGTTCTCAATTTTTTCGTATTGTGTCTTAACAGCCTTGCGTGCGCGGTGCAGCGTCACCTTAAAGGCGGCCTCCGTCAGCTCCATTGCCCCGGCGGCCTCGGCATAGCTCAAACCCTCAATGTCGCGCAACTGCAGCGCCGTGCGCAGCCTTTCGGGCAGAGCGTTAAATATTTGGTGCACCCGCTGCAACTTCTCGTCCCTCTCCAGCCTCTCGTCGGGCCCCGGAGCCGTGTCGCAAGCCTCCGTGCCCGCAGCCTCGAGCGGCTGGTTAGCATTTTCGGCCCGCGCCATGCGGTCGAGCGCAAGGTTGCGGCAAATGGTTATGCAGAAAGCCTCCAAGTTCTTCACCCCCGCCAGCTCTGCGCGCCTTGTCCAGGCACGCACCAGCGTGTCCTGCGTCAAGTCTTCCGCCTCTTGGGCGTTGAGCGTGATGCGCAGGCCCACACGGTATATTTTATCCTTTAGCGGAAGGAGGTCTTGTCGAAAATCTATCTCTTTCATTTTTGGCTCTCTGTTATGTAGACGGTCATAGCGGCAAAAAGTTACAGCCCGCACGCACTTTTTTTCAAAAAAATGTGCGAGCGGGCTGCGTTATCAAGCCCATTATGCCTATCAAGCCTATTATGTCTATTGCCTATTATGCCTAATATGCCTAATATGCCTATTGCCTAATAAGCCTAATATGCCCAATATGCCCATTATGCCCAATATGCCCCCCACCCCCCAAAAACACCGATGGGGGCGACACCCCCCGCGCCGGGGCAAAGAGAGTGCAACCCCCTTTTACCCCGATGCGGGACGCATCGCCCCCACTAGTGCTAGCGTTATGTGCCAGCGTTTTGAGCTTAAGCCTGATGAGCGCCTTTACTCCTCGCTCCAGCTTTCGCTGCCCCAGCCCTTAGCGGCCGATTCAAACTCCACACCGTCCTGGGCGTCGGCGTCAGCCTTTGAAGTGTTAGCCGTAATCGAACCGTCAAGAATGTGCTGCTCCATGCAGAGCTGTATTACAGTGCCCTCGGGGCGCATATATGTCTTTTTCATTGTCTTTCTTAATATTATTATGTGTTACTTCACTACCACCTTATGGCCGTTCACAATGTACACACCCTTTGTCAGGTGCTTCAAGTCACCGCTCACGCGCACGCCCTGCAGGTTGTAGATAGCCTCCTTGGCAGTAGCAGCAATAGTGGCATTGTTGATGCCCGTCACAGTACCCTCAATGTTCACACCGAAAGCCATGGGAGCAGCCTGTGTACCCTCTGCCACCTTGATATAAGTGCGGAAGGGCTTAACCGAACCAGTGTTAGCCTTAACAAACTTGCCATTAGCATAGCCATACACATTCTCTACATTCTGAGCAGTGTACGAACCAATGTGGCTTACATTGTCCACGGTAGTAGTCAGGTCGGCACCAGTAGTAGCCTTCACCTGCACATTTGTCAGCTTGTTGATAAATTCACCATCAGTAGTCACCACCAAGTAAGGTTTGTTGGCCACTGTCTCAGTCACGGGCTTGAACACGAGGTTGTCACCATTCACGCTGCTGAGTTCAGCCACCGTAGTACCAGTGGGCACTGTAAAGCCGAAGGGCAATACAAAGCTCTGCACATAGTTGGCATCAGTCTTAAATACGCGGTCATAGCTTACTGCTGCGGCAGTGAAGTCCTTGGTCACACCCCAGTCATTGCCATCAGCGAGTGAAAGGCTGCTGGCGGTGGTGCCTACTACTACGTTCTTTTCCTTAGCATCTACACCCTCTGTGCCCTCGCGCAAGAAGATGGTCAAGTTCTTGTTGGTCATGTCGGCCTTCATGCCGGCAAGCGAAGTATTCTCAAGATCTACGGCGTTTGACGAAAAGTCAAGGCTTGTAGCATCAAGCGGAACGATATCCACGGTGACGCCAACAGGAGCAATGCCAATATTCGCAGTAAGTTTGCCGTCCTTCAGTGTACCCTTGAGCACTACGGGGAGCGAGCCAAGGTTTGCGCCATTGTCACCAAATATAGTGATGGTCTGCTCCTTATAAAGGTTTACCACACCATCTTCCTCTGTATAAGGTACATCGGTTACAAAAATGTCACCGATGGGGTCCCCACCCAGTTCAAAGCCAAGGAGTTGGAAGTCGGCCTTGCCATCAACAGGGGTCGTAATACCAACGGTTGATGTAGCAGCCGACAGCAGGTCTAGGGGTTCACCCATAACGATACTCATCTTGCCCTTGTAGTCAGTAGTGGCTTTTGCAAACTTAACGAAATAGGTGTTTTCTTCAGTGCCACCTACCACGTTAATGCTGCAAATACGAGTAGCTGCATCATAGTTGGTAGTCACCGCATCGTCAGCACCCTTGGTCGTATACTTCACACAGTCATGGGTATAGTCGCCTACTACGGTATAGTGGTAACTGTCTTCGGCAAAAGCCTCTATCTTTTCTCCATTCACGCTGAGGGCTGAGAGCACACCTGTGTAATCCTTATTCTTAAACTGGAAGGTGTACACCGTCTTGCTTGTAGCATCAGCTGAAATATTGTTACCATTTACGGTAACAGTGAGCAAGCCCGTTGCCTCATCATAGCTCTTTACAGCCTCTGCACCCACACCCTTCACGGTACAAGCGAACTTGTTCTCATCATAAACCTGTGATGAAAGGTCATAGCTCAATGTATTCTCATCAAAATTTGCTATAGCTTGGCCATCGTATGTGGCAGAGCTGAGAGCGTGGTAGTAAACAAATTCGATGTCGTCAAAACAAGCAAAGTTACCTTGATCACCAACACCTGGTTTTTCATTAGTGGTAAGAGAAACCAATACTGCCGCGGGAGTGATACTTGATTGATTTATACCAGCCACGAACTCAGCCTGCGCCTCTTTTAGCACAACCTTATCTGACTTTGACGATAAAGTGCGCGTGTCATTGAAAGTTGCCACGCCCCATTTTATATCATCATAATTGTCCTTTGAATATTCAGGGTCTCTGTAACGGCCTTCGCCATGCACCACTACTCGTAATTGAATTCTTTGCGATGCATTTTTCAAATATGCAGCGTACTTAAACTTTACAGCATCTGGCTTTCCGCTAAAAGTTTGTCCAGCAGCAGATTTACCCTCATTCTGCCCGCTTCGATCTGTAGGAACTTTCGTCGTATTGTCACCTTTGCCCGTGGGATCAGACCAATTATAATTACTCTTGCCGCCATCTCTCTTCGCGAAAGAATTGCCAGCATTTATGATGCCTGTAGTGAGATTACCATTTCCCCCCATACTTCCCTGCACCAGTTTTACATAATGGTTGTTTCCATCAGTAACTACATAATTGTGCATTGCACTCATAGCAACCGTGCTAGCATCTATTGAGCCAGTCTTGTCATGGAACCAATGCCAATTATTGGGAACTTGATTGCCATTATTACCATCTATCGTGACATTATCAGTGTATCCCCCCTCAAAATTACCATTAGGGAGCTGATACTGCGCCCCCGCCGTGCCAGCCACAGCCAGCAGCGCGAGCGTCAAAAGTTGTTTTTTCATTGTTTTGTTTTGCGTTAAAAGGGGGCTGCACCAAGTGCAAGGTTTGCACCGGCCTGGCACAGCCCCATTGTTGTTATTGTTTCGTTGTTAATTACTTGATAACCTTCTTGCCACCAATAATGTTGGCACCCTTTACAGGGGCAGCCAAACGGCGGCCATCAATACCGTAAACGGCAGGGGCAGCCTCAGCGGCGGCATCAGCCTTCACACCAGCAACGGCGGTCTTTGCAGCGTCAAACTGAATGGTGTACACTGTCACAGACTCGGGGTTGAAACGCACGTCCTGGCCCTTCACCGTAATGGTCAGCACACCTGTCTCGGCGTTATAAACCTGCTCCACAGTGGCACCCTGGCCCACCTTGGTAAACTGCAAGTTGGCAGGCACATAAGCCTCTGTGCTAAAATCAGCAGTTTTGTCGTCACCGAACACAAACTCATTGCCGTTGTAGCTGGCATCTTTAATGGCATGATAGTAGAGCAACTTCACGTTGTCAACCACCAATGTGTTGCCTGCACCCACCTTGCTGCGCTGGCCAAAGTAGTCGCTGGCCGCAAAGATGATGTTCAGCGAGTCGGGCTGCACATCAGTGCCGGCATACTTGCCATAGTCGAGGGGCACAACCATCGTTTCGAGTTTGCCCTCCACATTGCCGGTAATGCTCTTCACCACCTTGGCTATGCAAGCCGCGTCGTCGCTCTTGGTTGCAGCACCGCCAGTAGTGGTCTTGATGTCGAGTATGTTGCGCTCGCGGCCATACATGGTCACTGTCGAAGGATCGGCAAAATTCGTTTCGCCCGGCACAGCCTCCTGCTTGTACTGGCCCTTCCACAAGTAAGCCACCACAGTGGCAGGCTCCTCGCTGTTAATCACCTCGGCAGCATAGAGCGTGTCGCCAGCCTGTGTGTGCGAGCGGCTGTAGTCAAACTGTATGGCGTCGGGCTTGCCAGTAAAGGCCACACCGCCAAACGTACCACCGTCGGCCTTGTTGAGGTCTAACACACTGGCCGAGGCAAAGCTCGTGCCGAGCGTCATATAGCCCGGCACAACCTGTGTGGGCATAAAGGGGTTGGGGGTGTTGGTCAAACGCACCGCATAGTCGGGATTTTCTTCGTCGCCGTTGGTCAATTCCTTAGCGCCCACCACTGTGGCACCGAGGCCGTTCATGCCCATCACGTGCGAAATGCACCAAGCGTCGGGGGTGGTATAGTCTTCCATCTGCCATTTTGAGCTGGCCCAATATTCGTCGTTGTCCTCCAACGCTGTCCAGTCAAAATAACCATGCGTGCTGTCCCACGGACGGCTCTGCGTCCAGCGTGTAGCATCGTTAAAGTTGTAATTGCTCAAGGCGTAAGGGTTCACGCGCACGCCCTTGAACAGTACGGCGATGGGCACTTGGGTCGTTGAGTCTGCCACCCACTGCACGGGTATGTAGGCCACGATGCTGTCGCCCTTCACATACGAGAGGGCCTCGTCGAGCTTGGCATCAGCCAAGATGCTGTCTGTTGCCGTGATTTTGAAGTTCAGGCGCACCTTGGGGTTTTCGCCAAAGGTGTAAACGCCATTATTCTCGTTCAGGCCGATAGTTGGCAAAAAGATGTCGCCGAGTTTCATGCCCATAAACGAGAAGTTGGGCAAGCTGAAGTCTACCTTGCCGGTAGCGTCCTCCGAAGCATTGACAAACACCTTGGCGTACATACGCAGGTCGTTGTCCTCCACATAGTCGGCACTACCCACATTGACGTAGAGGTTGCCCTCATAGCCACCCACCACGGGTTGCACGTCGGTCTGTGCAAAGGTGGGCGCACTGCAGCACACGGCCACAGCCATAAGTAAAAGTTTTCTCATAAAAAGTATGAATATATTTGTTATTGTTGTCGGTTATTGTTGTCGGCAATCTGTTATTGTGGCAATCTGTTGTTGTGGCAAACTGTTGTTGTGGCAAACTGTTGTTGTGGCAAACTGTTGTTGTGGCAAGTTCTTATTCTTACTTTTGCCCCTTCAGGGCGCCACGTTCGCGCTTGGGGTTAACCCAGGGTGTCGCTACGCTTGCCCTGGGCTATGAACGAGCTTTGGGCTTTCAGCCCGTTCATGTTGCATATTCAGTCCGTTCATGCCGTGTGCATTATGGTTTGGGTGCAGTTGTGTCATTGACCGACCTATGTGATGCATTGGGCTTTCAGCCCGCCCATGTTGCATATTTGGCCCGCCCATGCTCGCATTTCAGCGCAGGCACAGACGTGTTACCAACAGATTGCAGCACACTTTCAGCCGTTCATGCCATAACAAATTGATAATATTATTGTTCCGATAAGGACGGGCTGAAAGCCCAAAGTTCGTTCATAGCCCAGGGCAAGCGTAGCGACACCCTGGGTTAACCCGAGCGCGTCCGTTGCGCCCTGAAAGGGCAAAAGTAAAGACAAATTAGTATGCCTCAATCGCTTGCAAAAATATACATACATCTGATATTCCATATCAAAAACACAAGTCCGCTATTACTTGAAAAGGACTGGGAACGTATGCATGCTTACATTGGGCAATTGGTGAACGAAACAGGGTGTAAACATATTTGGGCTGATGGCGTAGGCGACCATGTACACATATTATTCCTCTTATCTAAAGATGAAAGTATAGCGCATGTGGTAGAGGAAGTAAAGCGGAATAGCAGCCGATGGATAAAAAACATATCTCGTGATTACATGTCTTTTGCATGGCAAGGCGGATATGCTGCATTCTCAGTTAGTCAATCGGTGGCTGAGAAAACGTTGCAATATATAAAGCAGCAGCGTGAACATCACAAAAAACATACTTTTGCTGAAGAGTATAAGCGCTTTTTGGAATTATATGATGTAGAATACAATAGCGATTATGTTTTCCGCGATTGAGTTTGTGTGTGGTTGTGTTGCATCTCCGTGGTAGTGCATTCTACTTTTGCCCTTTCAGGGCGTAACGTTTGTGCTCGGGGTTGACCCAGGGTGCCGCTACGCTTGCCCTGGGCTATGTAGCGCATTGGGCTTTCAGCCCGTCCATGTTGCATATTTGGCCCGCCCATGGTCGCATATTCAGCGCAGAGCACAGACGTGTTACCAACAGATTGCAGCACACTTTCAGCCCATGCCATTATATATGTGATAGTATTGTGGTTTGTGTGGTTGTGTTGCATCTCCGCGGTAGTGCATTCTACTTTTGCCCTTTCAGGGCGTAACGTTTGTGCTCGGGGTTGACCCAGGGT
>OIZF01000163.1_pt1 | contig 47667 bp, 35 predicted proteins | sample 1588471 | NCBI WGS metagenome assembly OIZF01 (sample SAMN03283279) | human gut metagenome | biome: human-associated habitat; material: feces | host: Homo sapiens | place: Peru | collected 2012
ACCAAAAGAAAATGACTATCGAGCAAATTTGGGAGTATGGCAAAAACCGCGGCAACAAGTGGTATTCGCCCGTTACTTCTATCACGGAATTCATACCCAAAACAAATTCCGTAACCGTGTATAGTGCCACAGCTGGACTTGATATGACACAATTTTGGAGAATGCAAACTTCGCCTATTTTGCAAGAATTCAAGTGGAATCCAAAATCAAACGCACCCGACAAGGACCCCGCTGTCGAACTGCAATTTTACGGCACACCAACAGGCTATCAAGCCTTTCCCTTTGACATAGATATGGCTTTGGGACAATGAATTTAAGCTATGAATCTGCTTTGAATCTTTCAAGGCAGATTTGTAGCCAAACGCAAACTACTGAAAGCAAAGTCAAAACGAAATTTAGCGTGGATTTGCTAGGCACAATACAAACAACGAGACTACTAAAAGCGGAATTTTGTGGATTTTGCTTTGCAAGCTGTTTGCTCACTTTTTAACGAAAACTCAAAATGACAAAAATTCATTGTCATACTGAGGGCAAAGCCCGAAGTATCCATACAAAAAACGGAGAGTGGATTGCTGAATTTATGGATTTTCGCTACGCTCAAAATGACAAGGGTTTTTCTGTCATACTGATGCGTTAGCCGAAGTGTCCAAAGACATTTTACTTGTCATACTGAGCTTTCGTAAGAAAGCGAAGTATCCATAAATTTAAAGTGCGAATTACACCTTTAAAGCGTGGATTTTTCGCTATCGCTCAAAATGACAAGATGAGTTGTTATTGTGAATAAAAAAGAGCGTAAATGAGTTTTGTGTGCTAATCCACAATGCAAAGGCAACGCTAAATAATTATGGATTGCCGCGCTGTTTTTAAGAATGGCTTGCAATAATAAGCGTAAGAAAGCCTTAAAATAAGGCATTTAACAATTTTTAAAAAGCATAAACCTAAAATAAAACATTTAAGAATTTTAAAAAACATAAATCTAAAATCAAGCGTGTAAAAAATTTAAACAAACACAAATTCAAAATTAAGCATTTAAAAAAAATAAAAAAAGCGCAAGTTTAAAATCAAGTGTTTAGAAAATTTTAAAAAAGCACCACCCTAAAAAAGTGCGTTTTATGAGTGAAAAGATGAGAAAAACTATGACAAAATGAGTAAAAAGATGAGAGAAAACTACGACAAAATGAGTGAAAAGCCTTTTATAAAGTTTCAAGTAGATTTTAAGAATTTAAGTCTTTTTAAATTTTGAGCCATATTTTTAAATTCAAGCAAATTCAGCCTGAATTTTAAGGCAAAATTCAAGCTGAATTCAACGCCTAAATTTAGTCCATTTGGTTGCGCTTAAAGGCTGGCTCTTCAAGCAAGTTTAAAAAGTCCTCACTATCATAAGTGCCTGTTTTGACAAAGTTTGACAAAAGTGCATCGCGTGAGCTGGCTCCGTTGGTGTTGTCTTGGAGCTTTTTGCCCTTTTCTTCGTAGTCAAAGCCTGTGGCGATGATGGTGATTTCGATTTTATCCTCCTCCATACTCTCATCGGAGCTGTCGCCAAATTTAAAGGTAACATCCTCATCAAGCATTTCTTGGATATACTCGCTCACATCGGCAATCTGCAAGAACGGAAAGCTCGGGTGGTGCTTGTAATGCACGATGACGCCTTTGGCTTTTTTTATGTCAAGCCCATCAAGCAGCGGCGACTCCAAAGCGTTGTGTAGGGCTTCCATAGCAGAGTCCTGCCCTTGCGCCTCGCCCATACCCATCAAAGCAAGCCCTCTGTGGCTCATAATGGCTTTAATGTCCGCAAAATCGACATTTATGCGGCTGTTTTCCACAAGTATAGACACCATACCCTTAACTGCACGGGCTAGGACATTATCCACAAGGGCGAAAGTGCCTTCCATAGTCGCGTTTTTATCGACAATACTACGCAACTTCTCATTTTGTATGACAAGGATAGAGTCGCTTTCTTTTTTAAGCTCGGCAAGTCCTGCCTCAGCAAGCTTTTTCTTTGGCTTACCCTCGAAATTAAAGGGCATTGTTACCACAGAAACCGCTAAGGCGCCGACTTCTTTGGCTGCTTTGGCAACTATGGGCGTAGCTCCCGTGCCTGTGCCACCGCCAAGCCCTGATGCGATGAAAACCATATCGCTTTGCTCTAAGGCAGCTTTAAGCTCTTCGTAGCTTTCATTTGCACTATCAGCACCCTTTTTAGGGTCGCCGCCAGCACCCAAACCGCCTGTGGTTTTTTCGCCAAGCTGAATTTTTGTCTTTGCCAAAGAGTTGTTGAGTGCTTGCCCGTCAGTGTTTGCCACTATCAAGTCAAGCTCACTTAAACCCTCTCTTATCATATAGTTTATGGTGTTGCCACCGCCACCGCCACAACCGATGATTTTTATCTTTGCGCCCTTAGTGTGTGGGGCTTCTTCTAGTGTATATCCTTCCATATCTCACCTCTCTTTAAAATTGGCTGGTAATTTTGTTCCAAAATTTAGAAAAAACACCGCTTTTTTTCTTTTGTTCGTCAAAAGTTTCGGGTGTTTCTCCACCGCTGTCGTCCTTGTCCTCTTCGTCAAAGTCATCTTCCCCTCCTGTTGGTGTGAATATCGATTTTGTCGCGGGCGAACTCACTTCTGGCTCGCCTTTGTATCGTAATTTTTTGTTTGAGTCTATCTCATAAGGCGCAAAATACCCAGCCTCATACAAGCAAAGCCCTATGGCGCAGCTGTTTTCTGGGTCGTTTATCTCGTCATACCCTGAGATTAAATCATCTCTTGCTGTGGCTATGCGGACGGATTTGTTGTCAAATATCGCCGATGCTACTTCATCAAGCCGAGCAAGCTTTGTCATACCGCCTGTTAAAACCACGCCCGCACCTGTGTTTTCGGATACATTGAGCTTTTTGAGTAGCTCACTGCTGAGTAGCTCGGCTAAAAGCATTAAAATTTCATTGACTCTTGCATACATAACATTTGCTATGGCTTCTACGGGATATTCGTTCATCTTGCGCTCATCGCCCATTAGCGGCACTTGCACGAGTGCGTTTGGCTCTTGGCTCAGCCTTGCGTAAGAGAGTTTGATTTTCTCCGCTTCGTTTAAAGGCGTGTGTAAGCCTTTGGCTAAATCCTGCGTGATATTTGACGAGCCGATTTTGATGCAGTCGTTGTAGCGTATGGAGTTGCCCATAAACACGACCATATCGCAAATTCCGCCGCCTATGTCGATGAGTATCGCTCCAAGTGCCTTTTCATCGCTCTCGCTCAAACAAGCAATGGCTGAGGCGTAGCCTGAAAGCACGAGATTATCCACGCGCAAGCCCGTAAGCTCCACTACTTTTTTGAGATTTTTAATGTCTGATTCTTTGGCGATGATGATGTGAGCGGACACCACAAGCCTTTTTGCGCTCATTCCCAAAGGGTCATTGACGCAGTCTGTTTCGTTGATTTGAAAGCTATAAGGCAAAACTTGTATAGTTTTATAATCATTTGGAATGTTTGCTCTAAATTCGGCATCGGTAACGGCTCGGCTGATTTCTTTAATGCTGATTTCGTGATTATTGACATTACACATACCCTCAGAATCCACAGCTTTGGTGTATGCGCCAGAGATAGAAACGACTATTTTGTCATACTGCTTTACCCCTGACATCACTTCGACATTCATCACAGCTTGCTCGATAGACTTAGCGGCAAGTTCCATATTGACGATGACGCCTTTTTTCACGCCTTGCGTCTTTGCCTTGCCAAAGCCGATGATTTTGATTTCCTCGCCATTTTTTTGCGCTAAGACAGCACAAGCTTGTGTCGAGCCTAAATCAATGCCTAAGATATTCAACTCTTATCCTTTTCGTAATAAATTTCAACCTTATACTTGCCTTTGAGCCTTGTTAAAAGCTCTTTTTTTATCTCATTTGCCTTGATATTGCGCACATCTTGGGCGAGCTTGTCCTTGTAGGCATTAAGCTTGTTTGTGCTTAACAAATTCTGCCCCTTTATGCTATAAAGCACGGCTTTATCATCAAAAAGCACAAAGCCCTTGCTGTCGTTTGCGTTAAAGACATTCATCAAAAAGAAAGCAAATTCAGCATCGTTCATCAGCTTTTCATCGACTAGCTTGTCATTTCGCGCGCTGTCTCTGCTCACTGAGCCGATATTTTTGCCCTTGAAATTCGCCAAAGCCTTGCTAGCCTTTTGCGCTAGGGCTTCTTTTTGTGTTTGTAGCTTATAAAGCGGCAAAATCTCAGCCCTTGCTTCTTCAAAAGTCTTCGCACGCACGGGATTTACGGCATTTATCCGCACTATCATATAGCCTTTTTGCCCGTCTTGCTCGAAAACAAAGGGTTTCAGCACAGCCCCCGCCTTGCCAGAGTTCAAAAGCTCGGTAGGATAATACACATCATCATCGCCCAGCTTTAAATCCTGCTGAAATTCAAGCTCTTTTTTACTCAAAGCCAAATACGCCTTGTTTGCTTGCGCTTTTATCGTTTCTAAGGCGTAGTTTTCAGCCACTTCGTTTGCCACATCATCATAGGCTAGAATTTTGCCGTTAAAATCCTTGTAATTTTGCTTGTTTTTCTCGTAAAATTCTTTTAAAGCCTTTTCATCAAGCTTGCTAGCCTTTTGGGCGGGCAAAAAATAAGTCGAAATTTCATAGCTTTTTTGCGTTTTAAATTCTTCTTTATACTTTTGCCACAGCTCGTTAAGTGCCTTTTCATCGACTTTTGAGCTAGTGTTTTTGTCTGCTTTTACAAGCTCGATACTCAAAACATCTTGCATAAAGAAATTTGACGCAAGCATTTGAAGCTCTTTTTCGCGCACGGGCAGGTTGAAAAGCAGGCTGAATTTGCCAAGCACGATTCTATCGTTTATCATCTGCTCGTAATCCTTAGCGTCAATGTTGTTTTGAGCGAGCAGTTTGTAGTAAATTTCTTTGTCGAAATTCCCGCTCTCATCGGCGAATTCTTTGTCTGTGATTAAAACGCTGATGATTTCATCTTCGCTAGCACCTATGCCAAGCTCTTTGGCGAAATTTATCAGCAACTTATCGTCTATCAAAGTCTGTAAAGCTACCGCGTCAAGCCCTTGCTCTCTTGCTTGCTGCTCGGTGAGCGTGCCGTTGCTTATCTGCTGATAGTAATCAAAAAGCTGCGAAAATCGGTTGTTAAACTCCATAAAACCGACTTTTTCATCGCCCACTTTGGCTACTGATGAAGTGCGATTTAGGTTAAAATCATAGCTTCCCCAGCCGACAAAACCAGCTCCCACGAAAGCTATCGTGCTGACCCAAATCGTTATGACAAGCCACTTTCTGTGTCTTTGCATCCAAGTAATCATTTTGCATCCCCAAATTGTAAAATGATATTGTATCCTAATAGTCCTTAATTAGAGTTAAAATTTCAAACTCTAATGTAAATTTTCTTAGGAAAACTTAACATTTATAAAACCTTCACGGCGCATTATACCATAAAAATTAAATTTTGAGCAAAATTTTTTCATAAAATTTACAAAAAGACAAAGTTAGCAAGGAATTCTTTGTGAAATTCATCGGTAAAATGGGACTTTGAAAAGACTGAACAAAATTTAAATTTTTTAAAAATTTTTTAAATTTTACGCTCAAAAACGCTTAAATTTTGGCAAATTTTAAAACAAAAAGAGAAAATTCAGTGAATTTTCAGTATAATTTCGTCAAAAATTCATCACAATTTAAGGATTGAGCTATGCTTTTGGGAGTAAATATCGACCATATCGCTGTTTTAAGGGAGGCTAGGCGAGTAAATGACCCTAGCGTGCTGGAAGCTGCTTTTGTTGTCGCGCAAAATGCCGAGCAAATCACACTCCACATAAGAGAAGACCGCCGACACGCCCAAGAACACGACTTACAAGACATAGTAAATTCTTGCAAATGCCCTGTAAATTTAGAGTGCGCTAGTGATGAGAGTATGATAGCATTAGCTTGTAAATTCGCTCCAAACCGCGTAACGCTCGTGCCTGAAAAGCGCGCAGAACTTACCACTGAGGGCGGGCTGAATTTAGAAAACAAGGGCATTCAAAAGGCTATTGATACACTCAAATGCTGTGATATAGAAGTTTCGCTTTTTATCAACCCCGATGAAGCAAGCATTCACAAGGCAAAGGCTTTGGGTGCTGACTTTGTAGAGCTACACACAGGGGCTTACGCGAACTTACACAACGCCCTTTTTACCAACATTTTAAAAACGCCTTATCAAATCAAAGAGCTTGATTTAAGCCGCCAAGAGCTTAAAACTCGCTTGCAAAAAGAAATTCAAAACATAAGAAATTCAGCGAATTTAGGGCTGAATTTAGGGCTAAAAATCGCCGCTGGACACGGACTAAACTATAAAAACACGAAAGAAATCGCCCAAATTTCAAGCATTTGCGAGCTAAACATAGGACAAAGCATAGTCGCAAGAGCCGTTTTTGTGGGGCTTGAAAGGGCGATTAAAGAGATGAAGGCACTCATCAATGCAAGATAAACACCCAAAAATAGCTATCAGCATAGGCGACATAAACGGCATAGGCGTAGAAATAGCACTTCAAAGCCACAAGGCTATTTGCAAACTCTGCCAGCCTTATTATTTCATACACAAAAGTCTTTTAAATCAAGCTCTAAAAAGGCTTAAACTTAAAAAACCAAAGCATTTTCATTGTGTGGAGTTTTCAAACGCCGAAAAAATGGAGTTTTTAAAAGATAAAAATAAGGACAACTCGCACTTTAAGGCAAATTTAGGCTGTAAATTCGATGAAAAATTTGCTATCAAAGCAGGGCAAATAGATGCAAAAAGCGGTGCATACAGCTTTGCTAGCTTTAAATTTGCTTGTGAGTTTGTAAAAATGGGCTTTGCAAAGGCTTTAATCACCCTACCTATCCACAAAAAGGCGTGGAGCGAAGCAGACATAGCCTACAAAGGACACACGCAGGCGTTGAGCGAGTTTTTTAAGCGACAAGCCATTATGATGCTAGGGTGCAAAAAGCTCTTTGTGGGGCTTTTCACTGAGCATATCCCTTTGAGCGAAGTGAGCGCAAAGATACAAGTGCCAGCACTTTGCGAGTTTTTCATCGCCTTTTACGCCCAAACTCACTTTAAAAACATAGGCGTTTTAGCCTTTAATCCCCACGCTAGCGACTTTGGCACGATAGGCGGTGAGGAAGAAAGCCGTATAATAAGGGCTTTACGCATAAGTAATCTTTATCTAAGCTTTGTAAATTCAGCCCCACAAAAACAAAAAAGCGTGTTAAAGGCTTGTAATTTAGACTCAAAAGAAGCTTTGCTAGCGCATTTGATAGAAAATGAGCGTTTAGCAAGCGATTTTAAAAATAAAATGTCCGCAACCTCCCCAAAAAACGCAAATTCAGCACGCAAATTCAAAGAAAAAAGCCAAACTAGCGAATTTTTAAATCAAAATTTAGCCCAAAAGCTCGAAAAAGAGCTGAAAATTCAGCATTTTTATCAACCAAATCCGCTTGTAGCCGATAGCGCATTTACCAAAAATGCGCTCAAACACTGCAACCGCCTTGTGAGTATGAGCCACGACCTAGCTTTGACTCCCTTAAAGGCTTTGTATTTTGACAAAAGCGTCAATGTGAGTTTGAATTTACCGATAATCCGCACAAGTGTCGACCACGGCACCGCCTTTGACAAAGCCTACACAAGGGCTAAAATCTCCACCAAAAGCTACAAAGAGGCGGTAAAAACGGCTTTACGCTTGATAAAAGCACACTAAAACGCTTATTTATCTTGCTCTTTTATACCAAATTCAGCGCAAAGTTTGGATAAATCGCTGCTGTTTATCCTGCATTCAAGCTCGGCAACCTTGTCGATAACATTTTCCAAAACCTTTTTGGTAACCTGCTCGAACTCATCAGCCGTTTCTGAAATGACTTGTATCCTTTCTCTCACCTCGTTGCGGATAGCCACTATGTGCTGTGCTACGATATTTAAATCTTGTCGAAGTGCTATCAGCTCTTTGTTTTCTATGTCTTTGCTCTTTTTGATTTGTCGCCAAATGCCATTGCTGTATGTGTCCCACTCGTTAGGATAGTGCAAATCTTTCATCATTTTCTCCGTTTAACCCGCCTTTTGCCTGTGGCAAGGCTTTTTGCTCGCATAAGTGTAGCAAAACAAACTGAAAATAAGCTGAATTCAAAGTCTCTTTTTTCATCTCAAATCATCATCATTTCAAGCACAGCACCTTTTTTGCGCCATAAATTTAGCTCAATTTTTGCGACAAAGGCGCAAATTTTTGCTATACTTGCCCTTTTAAATTCACAAAAAGAGAAAACAATGAGCCTTTTAAACACGGCAAAAAGCCTTTTTAACGCCACGAAAAATGTTTTTTTAGGGCTAAATTTAAGCCCAAATTCAACAAAAACGCCCAAAAATTCACATTTAAATTCAAACCAAACGCCCTCACGCTCAAATTCAGCTCAAATTCAGCCCAAAATGCCCTTAAAAGTGCTGATTTTTAGCGCCTTGCTTTTAAGTGGCATTATCGTTTTGGCAAATTTCACCGTGCAGTTTCAAATCCTTGGCACGCCCCTTACTTTTGGGGCTTTGACTTATCCTTTTAGCTTTTTGGTGCTTGACATTTTAAGCGAAAAATACAGCAAAAAAGAAACCATCAAAGCCCTTGCACTTGGGCTTTTGCTTGCCTTTTATCCTTCTTATCTTTCAGCCACGCCGCAAATCGCGCTTGCTTCCATAGCCGCTTTTTGCATTTCTCAGCCCCTTGATGTGCTGCTTTTTTTCACATTTAAACGGCTCGCCCCGCGTTTTTGGTGGCTGCGGGGCATTAGTTCTACGCTGATAGCTCAGCTTTTAGACACGCTCATTTTCTTTACTATCGCCTTTTGGGGCGTTCAAAGCCTTGCAAACTCGCTTGTGATGGCGGTGGCTGATTACAGCATAAAGGCACTTTTGGGCTTTGTCAATGTGCCGCTTTTTTGGTATTTTGCGATTTATCCCTTGCGAAAAAATTTCAAAACCAAAATTTAAACAAATTCAGCCATTTATAGCCTTAAATTTAGCTAAAATTCAGCATTTTGGCTGAAAAGTTGATTATTAACAAAAAAGTGCTAAAATGTTTAAAATTTATTCAAAAAAGGACACAGCAGTGAAAAAGATAAAAAGCAAAATCGCCCTTGTTCTTGCCCTTGCTTGCTTTACAAGCAGTGCTTTTGGCGAGGAAAGCGGGCTGTTTTTGGGGCTTGGCTTTGGCGCACACGGCGCAAAACAAAGCATCAGAAGCACCAAGCTGCTTGATGAAAACAGCTTGAAAATCAGAGCTATGCAAAGTGCTACCGACTTTGGCGGGGCGTATTACTTTGGCTACAAGCACATTTTTGACGAGCATTCGGGCTTGCGCGTGTATCTAAACTCTGAAAGCAACAATGTCGAAGTGGAGAAATCAAACGGCGAAAGCACCATAAGAAGCTACAATATATTCGGGCTTGGAGTGGATTATCTCTTTAACATAATCCCAAATTTTGGGCTTTTCGTGGGGATAAATTCGGCTGCTATCTCGTGGGATAAGGAAATTTGGAGCTTGGACTGGGAAAATGACGAGCAAGAGTATCGTGGCTATGTCGCCGCTCAAATGGGACTTAGGGGCATTTTTGGTGAGAAAAAACGCCACGCTGTCGAGCTTTTTGGCAAGATACCTCTCACTAAAACCACTTTCAAATACCAAATGGCAGGCGTAACTGTTGTGGAAATGGACTTGAAACAAACATATAATGTAGGTTTGCGCTATATCTACACCTTTGCAATGGACTGAATTTAGAAAGTATGGTGGCATTTACTTACCACCGCAAGCGTGATTTTGCCTGTCTTTGTGGGCTTTTTAAATAGCGTAGCACTCTATCGCAAAACTGACAATATCATATAGTAAATGCACAGGACTTTTTTGCTGAAATCAGCTAGAATTTTGCTAGGTTTGGAAAAGCTTTGGAAATTTAATGTTTTTAGCCAAAGCAAATAAGTCCTAAAACTCGCAAAGAGTTTGAGGATTAGTCCTTATGTTTTTAGCACCTTAACTTTTTATAGCTTTTTCAAAGCCAAAGAAATTTAAAGCAGGTTTAGCTTGGTAAGTTTTAAGGGCTTAAACATTAAGTTTTTACAAAGCTAAATAGCAAGAAAGGAATAGTTGAGATGGCATAAGCGCATAATTCTTTGAGTTATTTAATCGACTTTTATAAATTTTTTGCTTGTTTATAAAAGGCTTTTTGAGCTTTTAGATAATTCTATCATCAACTCTTTTTAACTTTGATTTTTCAATAATTTTTCATTATTTTTGCGTATAGTTTTAAATTTATAAACAAAGCTCATCATTTTCATTGATAACTTTAAACCCATTTTCCTTAAAAGAAGCTTAAAATTAAAGGACATTAGAGCTTTAAATAAATTTACATTTTTATATTAAAGATAAAAATATAAATTTATTTAAAAAACTTTCTGCATAATTCTTTTTGGGCTTAAATTTATCAATTTTAATGTGAATTTGAGAGATGAATTTGGTAAATTTTTAAAAATTTACTTTGAATTTTAATTTTTTAATGTTGAGAATTTTACAAACCTTTGCTTTAAATCTTTTAAAAGAATTTGAGAAATTTGCATATAGTTTTACTTTGAAAATTTAGAATTTTTGATATACAATAACCCCTTACTAAGCCCTAACAAGCTGGCGCAGTTGCAACAAAGCAGCGATGAGAAATTCCCTTTTGATGAGCTTTGAATTCGTTTTTAGCTCAAATTCACTTTGTAACAAAAGCCTAAAAATTTGATGATATTGCTTGATTTTTAGGCTATAAGCCGTCCTTGTGAGCTTGCTGGCTACTTGTGGCGGGGGAGTGTAGCCTAAAATTTTGTTTAAATCAATCTTATCGCCGTAACTTGCAGCGTATAAGACGATTTTAAAAAGTCGGTAAAAGCTCGAATACAGCGAGTTTATCAAGGCTATTTCGTTGAAGTTGTCTAAAATTTTTTCCAAGTCATCTTGCAAGGATTCGCCACGCAAAAGTTTGTCAAAAAAGGCGTCAAAGCCCACCACGCTGAGGCTAAATGAGTATTTGTTGATAGTGTTTTCATCTATGTTTAGCCCCTCAAATTTGTTCAGCTCGCCTGCTGCAAGGTATAAATTCTCATCAAAGTTCGCATACAAGGTGTGTAGAGCGTTTTGCGTGGCGTTTATTTTAAGCTCTTTTGCGCGCAAACTCAAAAGCTCAACGCCCTCTTTTGCGTTGCTTGGGGCAAAAAATCGCGCAAAGTTGTTTTCAAAAATCTTTTCAATTTCTGCCTGCCTCGTGCCTTCATCGTAAATTTCAAGCAAGAAAAAGTTATTTTCCTCGTCTTTTTTGCAAAGATTTATAAGCGTTTCTAGCTCCTTTTTGGCGGGCTTTTTGGTGCATTTTATTTCTAAAAGTTTTTTGCTGGCAAAAAGTGATGCGCTGCCTAAATAATCCCTCGCCCGAGCAAAATCATACTCCTCAAAATAAAGCTTTAAAAGCTCATTTGCACCGTATCGCTGTTTGATAAGCCCCGCAAAAAGCTCTGTTTGAAAGCTCTCGTTGCCATAAAGGGCGAAAAAGTTTGGAAAATACTTGCCTGCAAGCAGGTTTTGAAGCTGGGCTTTATACATTAAAATCCTTTCAAATTTTTAGGCAAAATGCCTTTTAAATTTACACTTTCGCGCACCAAAGCTCTTTGAAAAGGGCTTTTGCTAAATTTAAAACCCTTTTTTAAATTTGCCTTTTTTTGCGCCAAATTCCTTTGAAAATTTATCTTTATCATCTGCTATTTACTTTCTAATTTTTGAGAAATCTTACCAAAAATTTTTGCCATTATTATGTCCGCATCTGTGATGATGAGTTCGATTTTTTGGAGTAAATTTAAAGAATTTTCCCCGATTAAAATCACCTCAGCACCCTTTATTTCATCGTCAAGTTTTGCTAAGCAAACGCCTGTATTTTCGCTAATGTAGGCTTTAAATTTACGCCCGATTTGTGTCTTTGCCCAGCGCGCAAATTTCCTGTCCATAAAGTCCCAAGCCACTTTGTCCGCCTCTCTTTCAAGCGTGCTTAAACTCTCGCAAGTGCTTTTTATATTTAAAAGCAAATAATTATAAGCCTTTTCGTCATTTCTTGCCTTTAAAAGCCTGTGTAAAATCAAATCAGAATAACGCCGAATCGGGCTTGTAAAATGCGAATACCTATCAAAACCTAAGCCAAAATGCCCCGCATTTTCACTCGCATACTCTGCCTTTTTTTGCGCCTTGATGATGAGCTTATCCACCTCACTTCTTATGTCCATTTCATCGGCAAGGGCTTGAATATCTCGTATCAGCTCGGCTAAATTTGGCTTAAATTTCGTGTCTATGCCAAGTGCGGACAGCTCTTGCAGGAGTTTGAGAATTTTTTTGTTTTCCGCCACGCCGTGGTTGCGAAAAATGCCCACACCCTCAATCAACCTTGCCGCTGCTTTGTTTGCAAAAAGCATACAATCTTCTACAAGCTGATGAGAGGGCGTGTCGCTCTCATAACGCGAAGATATAAGGTGCTGGCGTTCATCAAGGCTCATTTTAAGCTCGCTCGTGCGGAATTCAAAGGCGTTTTTAAGCCGCCTTTTGCGCTGTTTTTGCATAAGGGTAAAAAGCTCATAAAGCCAGCTCAAATGCTCTAAATTTGGCTTTTTTTCAAGCAAGCTATCCACTTCATCATAGTTAAATCTGCGTTTGGAGTTGATGATAGCTTCAAAAAGCTCCTCACTTCGCACTTCTCCGCTTTCATCAAAGCTAATTTTAAAGCAAAAGGCTAGTCTGTCTTCATTTGGCTTTAAAGAGCAGATATTTTCGCTTAAATTTCGCGGCAGCATAGGCACGGCTTTGTGCGGAAAATATATGCTAAAACCACGGTTTCTAGCCTCTTTGTCAGTCGCACTGAACGCAAAAACATACTCGCTCACATCGGCTATGGCGACAAAGAGCGCATTTTGTGCCTTATCATAAAAAATAGCATCGTCAAAGTCCTTTGCATCAACAGGGTCTATGGTGCAAAAGGCTTTGTCGCGTAAATCTACCCTTTGCGGATACATACTCGCATCGACAAAATCGCCATTTGCTCTAGCTTCATCATAGCAAAGTGCGCTAAATTCATCATTTTTGTTAAACAAAGCCAAAGAGATTTTCTCATCGATACTCTCATCATCAATATGCCCTAAAACTTCGATAATAGCGTTGTCTTTGTTGTCTATCTTTAACACAGAGCCGATAGGCAAGGCTTTTAAAGACTTTTGACTTGCCTTTAAGGGCGTGGTAAGGGCGGTTTTGAGATTCATTCCAAGCACAGCATCGCCGTATCGCTTTGTGATGACTATGCTTGTGGCGTTTGCGCGCGCTAGCACCAAAATGACCTTAGCGCTTGGACGGCGTTTTTTTATCGGCATAAGTTTGCAAGCGACTATGTCAGCATAGTTTGCGCCCTTTAAATCCCGCGCTTCTACGAGCAAATCACGCTCAAAACTCTCATCAAATGGGCGCAAAAAGCCCGTGCCTTTGCTTGAAATGTCTATTTTGCCGAAAACAAAGCCGTTGTTAAGATAGAATTTGCCCTTGTGTTCGCTGATGATTTTGCTTTCAAAAAGCTCTCTTAAAAGCTGCTTAAAATCGCTACTTATCTCATCAGCACGCACACCAAAAGCCAAATTTCGCAAAAATTCTTTCACTTTTTTTCTTTAAATTTAAATTGATAACGCAATTTTACACAAAAAAGCTGAATTTTGTAAATTTTTCACGCAAAATTTAAGCCAAAGCAAAAAAGCGTGGTTTTAAAGGCTGTTTTAGTGGCTTAAACAAGCCACACGCCTCATTTGGGTAAAGTTACAAAGCCCATTGTAGCGAAAATTTAGGTGTCATTTTATAGGCTAAGCCTTGTAGCGAAAGGTTATGCGTCCTTTGTCAAGGCTGTATGGCGTAAGCTCCACGCGCACTCTGTCGCCGGGCATTATGCGTATGTAGTGCATTCGCATTTTGCCTGCTATGTGGCACAAAATCGTGTGCTTGTTGTCAAGTTCGACCTTGAAATTCGCATTTGGCAACGCCTCCACGACATTGCCGTCTATTTCGATAACATCATCTTTTGCCAAGATTTTTCCTTTTCGTAAATTTCATCTTTTGCCCAAATTTAGCCTGCGCTAAATTCCAAAACAAACTCGTCATTTTGACAAATTTTTCTTAATCAAACGCAAATTCGCGCCCTTATCTTTTAAGACTTTCATTTCGCAAAAAACTTTCTTTGTCAAAGGCTCTCACAAGAGTTTTCTTCTTTCAAGCTCTTCGCGCAGCGGCACGATATGCACTTTCATACTCGCTTCAAAGACTTCAAGCAAATCAATAAGCTCTTCCACCCACGCTTCGTGGGCGTAAAGCCACATTAAGAGCTTGTTTTGCCTGTCTGTTTCGTTTTCAAAATGCTTAGCATACAAGGGCGCAAGCGCGGCTTCTTGGTGAGTAAAAGGCGGGCTTAAAATCTCGTAGCAAAAAAGAGCCTTTCTGCTTTCTAGCCTTTTTTTGAGCTTGTCTATGCCCGAATTTATGGCATCAAGGGTGCAGTTTTGCTTGCCATAAATAAGGCTGTTGAGCTGTCTTTGCACCTTTTTGCACGCTTTGAGATAGTTTGCCGTGTAGTTTTGCCCTTCTTTGATGAGTTTGTAGGCTTTAAGCATAAATTCGCCACTTTGCTTTCGTGTAGGTTTGGCGGGCTTTGGCAAGGGTTTTTTGTCAGGCTGTTTGGCTAGAAATTCCTCGCAAAGCTCTTTAAAAGGCTTTTCTATGCTGCCCTCTATGCGTGCGCCGCCCTCAGTGCAGTTGTAGCTTTTGACTCGCTTTTTGTTTGCGAAGATATAGCCCTCAAAGATTTCTCTAAAAAGTTTCCAAACAATGCTTGTTTTGACCTTGCCCACGCCGCCATAAGCCTGCGTTTCTATTTTATCATACATATTGCTCTCAAAAAATTCATCGTGCTTGTAGTTTTTAGCGTGGCTTGCGCCGTTTTCAGCGTAGGCTAAATCCTGCCCGATGAAAACGATATTTTTAAAGCCTAGCATTTCGGCAAACTGATAAGCCATATTCATCACGCTCATTCCGCCACCTATCGCCCCATAGTTTAAAAAGCCCAAATACGCCGCAAAGGGCAAGGCTCTTTGTGTGATAATGAAGTTTCTTTTGTTTTGCTCCAAATACTTCACCGTGTTTGGGTGCGTGAGCGTGTAGATTAAAAAGATAATATCCTTGTCAAATTCGCCAAAATCGTTGTTGAAAAATTCAGAAGTTTTACTCACGCGCTCTAAACTCAGCACATAATCTGGCTTAATGTCATTTTGTTGCAGTATAGTGTAAGAACTATCAGCGCAAAAAATAGTAGCCTTTTTAGCATACTTTTTAAGCAAGGGCAGTTGCTTGGTAAGGCTTGGTCCTGTGGCGACTAGGACGGCGAATTTACCCTTTTTCTTGCGCTTTTTGATAAGCTCGTTTAAGGTTGGGCGCGCAAGCATTTTAGGTAAATTTATCATATAATGTTCTATGCCCATTAAAGCATCGCGCGGGTCGTTGCCTGCCTTTAAATCAAGCGAGTGTATAGCGTTTGCATTGATGGTGTTTGTATCCATAAGGTCTTGGGCGAAATTTTCCTCATAATAAGCACTATGAATGTGGAGATTGTAAAGCCTGCTAAAAAGTTTTATCTCATTGATACCAAAAATCAACTCAGCCATAGCCGAGCGGTATTGCTTCGTATGGACGATGATGAGCCTACCCTTGTAAATCGCCTCGACAAAATCAACCAAATTTAAAGCCATATAAATCAGCTCTATATTTGGCTCAAAAACGACTATGCGCCTGTGCGTTTCATTTTGCAGCAGCACCTTATACAAAAGCCCGTTGCCTATGCCGTAAAAGCAAAGGTAAGGATAGCGTTGATAGTCCTTTTCAAAGGGCTTTAAACCCTCTTTAAGCTCTTTGAAAGGCTCTTCATAAAGCCTTTGTCCGCTTTTTTTGTCGATGATATTGACATTGAGCTGTTCAAAAGGGTCAAATTCAAACTCAAAATTCAGCTTTTTGAGCTTTTTTAGCTCCTTTTTCAGCTCAGCATAGCCCGTGTCGTTCATCACTTTGAAGTTTTTGTCAAAATTGTCTGTTTTAAACATAGCTTTCACCACTTTCTTATGTATCTTTTGATTCGCTCATCTTGGGTGTAGAGGTATTCGCCCACTTCGATGAAAAAATTTCCCATCGTGCCAAGCCACTGCACCAAAGCTTCCTTTTTTTCTCTTTCGTTGCGAACGGGCAAGCAGTCAAGCCTCACTAGCTCGCAGTTGTTTTGAAAGTAAAGCACATCGGCTATTTCCGTGAAAATCACGCTTTTGGTAAATTTAGCGTGTAAATTCAGCAGTTTTTTCTTGCTTTTCGCTAATGCCTTAAAGTCAAGCTTTTCAAGCTCATAACCCTTCGGCAAAAGCGTATGCAAAAGCTCTAATTCTTTTTTTACTTCCTCCAAATAACTATCCGACTTTTTAAAGGCATCTTCAAGGCGTTTTTGGGTTTTTTTCAGCAAATTTTGCTGTTCTTTTTTGTCAAGGCAAGGCACAGCCGCAAAAGGCTTTTCCACCTCTTGTTTTAAAAATTTCTCGCAAAATTCCTTAAAAGGCAGCTCCACAGCACCCACTATGTGCGCACCGCCTTCGGTGCAGTTGTAAGCCCTGCTTTGGTAACGAACCTTTGCCATTACTATGTCATTTTCAAAGCCTTGTTTGAAAAGCAGCCACACAGGGCTTGTTTTGACCTTGCCCACTCCGCCATAAGCGGTAGTTTGGAGCAAATTTGAAGCGTTTATATCCACTTCTTCATTAACGGCGAATTTATACTCTTGCGGGTGAGATTTGCCGCTTTCATTATAGGCTAAATCCTGCCCGATGAGAGCGATATTTTCGTGCCTTAAATACGCCGCAAGCTCGAAATTCATATTGCCTACGCTGTGATTGACACCTATGTAGCCAAACTCATCAAGTCCCAAAAATTTGGGAAAAAGCCCAGGTCGCAAGGCTATCATATATTTTCTGTCATTGCTTTCTAAAAATTTAGTCGTGTTAAAATCCGTTACCGCCGCCATTAAAAAAGTGATATTTTCATCATATTCTTTTTCAAAGTCATAGTTAAAAAGCTCGCTCGTCTCGCTGTATCGCTCTAAGCTTAGCACATAATCTGGCTTTATGCCGTGGTTGTGCAAAATGCTATACGCACTATCAGCGCAAAATATCGTAGCCTTGTTTGCATACTCTTTAAGCAGTGGCAACTGTTTGATAAGGCTTGGTCCTGTGGAGACGACAATGGCGTTTTTGCTCGCTTTTCCTCTGATTTTAAGCAGCTTTTGCAAGCTCGCTCGTGCAAGCATTTTAGGCAGGTTATACAAAATGCGCTCTATCCCGTCAAGGCTATCTTTGGGGTCGTTGCCCTTGCGGATAAAGGCAAAGCGCACATTTTCTATAAGCTCGGCATTTACTTTTTCTATATCTGCTTGATAATGCCTTTCATAAAAGGCGCAGTTGCTTGTGAAATTGTAGGTTTTTACGGACTCAGCTATGTTTTTGTAGCTAAAAAGCGTGCCAAGCTGAGCTGGGTTTAAATTCGGCACATAAAAAGGTATCAAACGCTCTTTTTTAAGCGCCTCACTACAATCAAAGCTGTGTAAAGTGTAAAAAATAGGCGCAAGCTCGCTTTCAAAAACGATGATTCTTTTGTGATTTGAATTTTCAAGCAAATGCCTTATAAGTTTGCCATTGCCAAAGCCAAAAAGAAAAAGCACGGGGTGTTTGGGAAAATTCTCATCAAAATACGCTTTTTTTTTGTTAAATTCAGCCTCCACGCTTTGATACATATACTCTTTATGCACGGCATCAAAGAGATTGTCATCATCTGTTTTGACAAAATGCAAAGGCGCATTTAAGCCCATACTTTCAAGCCTACTCATCGCCACAGCAAGCGGTTCATCGACCTTGTGGAGTGCTTCTGTGTTTTTAGCGAAAAATTCACTCATCTTAACTCACTTTTTAGGCAAACATTAGGCATTTTTTGTCCTTTGTATCTATCATTTTCATTTTAGCTTCTATGTCCTTGCCAGCCTTTTTGAGCGCATCTTGCAAGGGTTTTAGGCTGTTTTCAAGTATCGTTTTTTGGTTGCTTATCTGTATGATGAGCTGTTTGAGCCATTCAAGGTGTTTTTCTATCCACACAAACATTTTTGCGTTTTTTTCTTGCTCGTTTTGGGGATTGTAAGTATAAATATGACTCATAGCCATTTCAAACTGATTTACAATCGGCTCTAAAACCTCGTAGATATAGATATTTGTCTTTTTTTCTTCGATTTGCTTTTTGACTTTGTCGATGATTCTGTCGCATTCTTCAAAGTAAGGCTTGTTTTCCTCATAGCTTTGTGCTTCCATACTCGCCACTGCTTCAAAGGTGCTTTGTATGGCTTTAAAATCATCATTATACCCTTCTATGAAATCCTCGCATTTTATAATCTGCTTTTTGAGTTTCGCATACACACCAAGCAAGGCTTCATCTTGCTTTGCCTTTGGGCGAGCTTCTAAGGGTGCGAGGCTTTTTAAAGGCTCATTTTGGATAAATTTTTCTATGGCTTTTTTAAAGGGCATTTCTTTGGCGTTTTTAATTTGCGCCCCACCCTCAGTGCAGTTATAAACCTTGCTGTATGAAAGCCCTTCTATGTATTGCTCCATTTGCTTTTTAAAAAGTAGCCACATATAATGTGTCTGCACTACGCCCTTGCCGCCATAAGCTGTGGTTTCTTCTTTTTTAAACATATCGCTTTCATAAAATTCATCGTGCTGATAGCTTTTAGCGTGGCTTGCGCCGTCTTTGGCGTAGGCTAAATCCTGCCCGATGAGAATGATATTTTTGTAAGAAAGCATTGCTGCTAAATTTAGGGCATTGTGTGAGACGGACAAGCCTCCCAAGATAAAATAACGAGTCAAATCGATATAAGTTTGATATAAACTTCTTTTAAACATTATGAATTTTCTTTTGTATTTTTCAAGGTATTTAACTGCATTTGGATGCACCAAATCACAAAGCATAAAAAGCGTATCCTTGTCCCTACCCTTAAAATCGTGATTGAAAAATTCAGCCGTAAAATCCGTGCGTTCGAGCATAAAAACATAATCAGGCACAATGTCATTTCGCATTAAGATAGGATAAGCACTATCAGCGCAAAATATCGTTACCTTGTCCTGCACGGCTTTAAGCAAGGGCAGTTGCTTGCTAAGGCTTGGTCCTGTGGCGACACAAACTGCCGTTTGCCCTGCGCCTGCTCTTTTGCTCACAAGCTCCACTCCATCAGGGTGAGTAAGCTGGGCGGCGAAATTTAAGGCGCGATTTTCTATGCCTTGCAGGGCGTCTATGGACGAGTTTCCATTCTCTAAACTTGCGTGAAAGATGATTTGCGTGAGGGCTTTGTTTAGTTCTATCATCTCATCGCTAAAATGCTTTTCATAGTAAAGGCAAAGCGGCTCCAAAAAATAAGTCTTTGAGTAGCAATAAACGCTTTTTTGCCTCAAAAAAATTTCAAAAAAATCCATAGAGTCTTTTTTGACGAGCAAAAGTCTTCCGTCCTTTAACTCCTTATGAAAATCCACCAAATGAAGCACAAGCCAAAGCAGCTCCACACTCTCCTCAAAAACGATGAGAAATTTAAGCTGCTCGTTTTGCAGCAGCACCTTATACAAAAGCCCGTTGCCAAAGCCGTAAAAAAAGAGCATAGGATACAAAATGTATTTGTTTTGATACAAAGCCACCTTGTCTGTTAGCTCTTGCAAGGGGTTTTCGTAGATGAATTCTTTGTTTTTGAGGCTTTGTATGTTTATATCAAGGCTATCAGCGCCAAAATGCAGGGCGAATTCTTTGGGCTTTTTGATGAGCTTGAATTTCTTTTCCAACTCACTGCCCTTAATCGCTGCTAAATTCTTTTTAAAAATCTTCTTCTGCGAATCGCTAAAATTCATCACACTACCTTTTTTCTTGTAAGTTATCAAAATTTATCTTGTCTAAATTATTAAATTTCATCACGCCACTTTCTTGTCTTGCGAATTGCTAAAAATCATCACGCTACTTTTTTCTCTCGCAAGCTGTTACATTTTATCGCACGACTTTCTCGCAAGCCGTTCAGTTTCATCTTTTTAAAAGTGTTAAAATTCATCAACCGCCTTTTTTCTTGTAAGTCGTCAAAATTTATCTTGTCTAAATCGCTAAATTTTACCACATTTTCTCGTAAATTACCTAAATTCATCGATTTTTCTTAACAAACTACCAAAATTTACTATTCGCAAACCACTAAAATTCATCACGCTTACCACTTTTTCTCTCGCAAGCCGTTAAATTTCATCTTTTTAAAACCGCTAAATTCATCAAATGACCTTTTAATGAGCTTTTCTTGCCTTTTGCGCCTTTAAACTCCACTTTTACCGCCTTTTATTAAGTTTTGATTTAAGCATATCGTCTTTGACAAACATTTCTTTACTTTCTTTGCTCGTTCTTTACAAGCATTTTTCACTTTTTTGCTAGTTTTAAAAGTATTTTGTTGCTTTTACTCATTGTAGCCAAATTTGTTAAACCATCAAGTTTTTTCGTCAAAAATCGTTGATTTTCTCATCATACAAAATACAAATAACGGACTACTGAAACGGATTCAATGTGGATTTTGCTTTGTGCTAACACACTCCGCTCAAAACGACAAAATCCTTGTCATACTTATAAAATTGTCATACTGAGCTTTCGCAAGAAAGCGAAGTATCCATAAATTCAAGGCTAATGTCTTAAATGTTTGCTGTGGCTTGCTTGCCGTTTTTGTGAAAACGGCTTGCAATGATGGCGACTTTTGCGAATTTTTGCAAGAGAAACAAACAAGCTACAAATCAACGCTTTTTAAAAAAAATGTTAAAAAAGCCATTTTATCGCAAAAATTTAAGCTATAAAGCCAAATTTACTTTATACACCGACCGCTGCTGCATTGATTAAGCGTGCTTGCGCGTGGTAGTGCGGCATTGCCTCTTCTGTCCTCGCCAAAGCCACCGCAATCTTGAAAAGACAAAGCACTTGCAAAGGGCAGGTTAAAAGGCTCTCTCACCTCTATAAACGCAAGCCCTACAAGATTTAACGGCGAACCTGTAAGCCTCATCGTAAAGCGTTCTTGCAGCTCTTGTGGCGTAGTGGCTAGCTGTGTGTAAGCGCGCAAGCTATTTAAAGAAATGCCGCGAATGTTGGTAGGAATTACGATAAAGCCCGTTGATGCGCGAATCGTTACCACAGCGTGTCCGCGAAAATCGCGCGTTTCTGGCACATAGCGCATAAGCACGGTAAAATACATAGCCCCCGGTTGCGCGACATTAAAGATATTACTTAACAAAGCGTTGATTTCTCGCGTGGTGCTGGCTGATGCGATGAGATTCCATTCATATTGCGGTAGCATTGAGATAGAGCTTGCAAAGGCAACCTCCACAGTGTTTGTGAAAGTCTCCGTGTGTCCGATGAGATTTGTCCTGCCATAATAATCCACAATATCACTCAGCGTGTCATAAAGCAAAGGGTTGCGGTTTTGAAAGCTAGTAAATGGGTTTGTGTTTGGCACAGCATCGAAAAAATAGCCCCCGCCCAAAGGTGGGCTGTTGTGATAGTGCATAAATTCAGCGATGATTTGATAGCTATGCAGCATACAAGTGCCACAAATGCCTGTGCGAGTGGCTAAGGCTTCATCGTTGGTTGTGCCTATGATTTGAAGCAGTCTTGCAACCCAAGCACTGAGATTAAAATCAATCGGGAGTTGCAAGGTAGGCTTGTTTAAATTTGCACCCAAATTTGCGCCCAAATTTCCGTTAGAATTTGCATTAAAATTCGCGTTTAAATTCACAGCATCAGCATTTTTAACAAAGGCTTTAAAGTCCTTTGAAATGGCTTTTGTATTGATAGTATTTATCGCATTTTGCAATTTAAATTCCAAAGAATTTGCGTGCAATAAAGGCGCATTTGCATAGCCTAAATCTGCGTTGCTTGTATCAGCCGTGCTAAAAGCATTGTGCGGGTAAGCTTCATCAAGCAAGGCGTTGTTTGGGGCTAAATTTAAAGGGCTTGTGCTTTGATTTGTGCTTGGAATTTGGCTTTTCGCGCAACCATTAAAAGCTAAAAGAGCAAAGCCAGCAAAAAGCACAGCGCGCAATAAAGGCGCATTTTTTAGGCATTTTAAAGTGAAATGTTTCATCATCTACCTCCGCCCGGTGCTGGACAAAAGGGCAGATTGTCGCCCTCATTTGCGCTGATAAGTCGCAGCCAATTTTGAAATTCAGTAGTGGTTAAAAACTCCGAGCTTGCTTCATTTGCGACATCTTTTTGCATATAAGACGGCTTTACGACATAAGGCACGCCCCAATGAGTGCCATAGTGCGTAAGGCGCAAGTAGTTGCCATTTGCGTCCTTAATGGCTAGCTTTTTGTTGCCGATTAAAATAGGCTTGAAAAAGGCTCGGTTTTTGGGCGGAGGCGTGGTGTCATCGCACTTGCCCCACTCTACCCAATCCCAATCTCCACCATTTAAATTTGAATACATACAATTTAATCTCGGCACAAAGGCATCATAGCTTGCGATATGTCCGCGCTCTAAATCATAATACATAGCCGTTCTTGTCGTGGTTGAGCTGCCGTTTGAAATATAATAAGCCGTTTGTGAATTCTTTGTCTGCCAAAACAGAAAAAAGCCAAATGTAAGCGTCTCAGCAGGTGCCACAGTCGCTTCCCACTCTCTCATCGCGCTATCTAAAATATGCTCATTATAGCTCTCATCGCCTAGCCACGCAGCATAAAGAAAATCCCCATCATCTTTAATGCTATACCTGTCATCATAGCTCCAAAACTGCCCGTTTTTGATTTTCCACTGCTGGCGTTCATCATTGACCACGCAAGGGCTAAGGTAAAGCATATCCACTTCCCTTTCGCTACGATACACAGAAGTAGGCGCAGTTATGCAAACCCAAGTGTTGTTGATTTTGTAAGCTAGGCGCGAAAAGACATCATAGCGAGCGTTAAGTGCTTCGCCGCGAGAGCAACTGATAAGGGCTAAATAAGAATAATTTTGCGCAGAGGCTGAAAACTGCGGGGCGTAGCACCATTTAGCATTGCCTTGCACGCGCACGGCTATGGGCGCGTCTTTTGGTGTGTCTGGGGACACTTGGCGTGGGCTTTGGGCTGAGTTTTGCACGCGTGGGGATTGAGTTAGTATGGCTTGCGTGAAATTTTCTTGCGTGGCTTGATGAGAGTTAGTTTGCGCGAAATTTTGGGCTTGATTAGGGGATTTGCCACCGCAAGCACTGAAAACAAGGACTATCACGCAAAGCATAAGCATTCTCATAAGCTTTTTCCTTTGAATTTTAAATTTTTGTTTCTTTAAGTCTTGCATTGTAACAAAATTTTGGTTTCTTTGCAAGCACAAAATGAAATTTTTTGCAAATTTATCTAAATTTAGCAAAATCTTGCAAAACAGCACCTTGTAAAAGCCATTTTGTTGCGTTTTATCGCAGCTTGCTGATAAGGTTTTATGCTTTTAAATTTAACCCTTTGCTCCAAAATTTAAGCTTTTTAATTTGCGGTTTTTTCATAGTTTGCCCCTTGTAAGCGTAAATTTTTGCGCACAAAATCAAGCCAAATCATAAAACAATCCCCTTTAAAGACACAAATTCAGGCAGAGTAAGATAATACTCATAAGTCTTTTTTATGCCCTCTTCAAGTGTGGTTTTTGCTTGCCAGCCAAAAGCCCTTAAAAGCGTGTCATCTACGCATTTTTGTTGCATTCCCGCAGGCTTGCTTAAATCGTGCGTGAATTTTCCGTCAAATTCAAGCACTTTTGCGATGGCGTGATAGTATTCGTCAATGCTATACTCTTTGTTTGAGCCGACATTTAAATTTTGTGGCAAGGCGTTAAAATTTTTCAGCGCATAAAACACAAAGTCCGCTAAATCCTGCGCATACATAAATTCTCGCTTTGCCTTGCCATCGCCCCAAATGGCGATTTCTTTTACGCCATTGAGCTTTGCCTTATACACCCTAGCGATGACAGCGGGTATCATATGAGCGTTTTGAGTGTCGAATTTATCGTATTTGCCGTAAAGATTGCAAGGAATGATAGTCTTGTAAAGATAGCTTTCATCAGCCTTGCTTATATACTCGCAAAGCCTAGTAGATAGCACTTTGGCTAGGGCATAGCCTTCATTTGTCGGCTCAAACGCGCCTTGCAAAATCATCTCTTCTTTCAAAGGATTTGCGGCGTTTTTAGGATACATACACGAACTTGCTAAATTCAAAAAACGCTTCACGCCATTTTGCTGACAAGCGTTGATGAGATTTAGCCCCATATAAGCGTTGTGCGTTAGGAATTTAGCTAAATTTTGCATATTTGCCATTATCCCGCCTACAAGCCCAGCACAATGCACGACTATGTCGGGCTTTTTAGCCTTTATGTAGGCTTCAACCGCGTTTTTATCGAGCAAATTTAGCTCGCTACTTGTTGGGGTGAGCAAAGCATACTCGCTTGCGCCCGCATTTTCCTTGACATTGCGCCCAACCATTCCGCTAGCGCCTGTGATGAGTAATGTTTTCATTCAAAATACCTAAAAATTTTATAACCGCCATCTTGTATGTATTTGTCCTTTTTCATCAGCTGCAAATCGCTTTGCACCATATCTTTGATGAGCGCGTTTAAGTCGTATTCAAGCTCCCAGCCAAGCTCTTTTTTTGCCTTACTCGCATCGCCTATGAGCAAATCCACTTCTGTGGGGCGAAAATAGCCACTATCCACGCACACCACTTCCTTGCCAAGCGGTAAGCTGAATTCGCCCTTGCAAGCGGACACCACAGCCTTTTCATCTACGCCTTGCCCCTTAAATTCAAGCTCTATGCCAAGCTCGTTAAAGACAAGGCGGACAAATTCACGCACTTGCGTGGTAATGCCTGTGGCGATGACGAAATCATCGGGCTTTGGTGCTTGCAAGATGAGCCACATAGCCTTTACATAGTCTTTTGCGTGTCCCCAGTCTCTTTTAGCCGATAAATTCCCAAGATAAAGTTTGTCCTGCAAGCCAAGCACGATTTTAGCTGCGGCTCGCGTGATTTTGCGCGTTACAAAGGTTTCGCCGCGAATGGGGCTTTCGTGGTTAAACAAAATGCCGTTGCTCGCAAAGATATTGTAGGCTTCGCGGTAGTTTTTGCTTATCCAAAAGGCGTAAAGTTTAGCGCAAGCATAAGGGCTTCGCGGGTAAAATGGCGTTTTTTCATTTTGCGGAATGTCTTGCACAAGCCCGTAAAGCTCGCTCGTGGAGGCTTGATAAATTTTAGTTTTTTGCGTAAGTCCTAGCAAACGCACGGCTTCTAAAATGCGTAAAGTGCCTATGCCATCGGCATTTGCTGTGTATTCAGGCGTTTCAAAACTCACCGCCACATGACTCATCGCCGCAAGATTGTAAATCTCATCAGGCTGCACTTCTTGGATAATGCGCGTTAAATTCATAGAGTCGGTTAAATCCCCATAATGTAAAAAGAGTTTGCAATCATTTTCGTGCCTATCCATATACAAATGGTCGATTCTGTCGGTGTTAAAAAGCGATGAACGCCGTTTAATGCCGTGCACTTCATAGCCTTTATCAAGCAAAAATTCAGCCAAATACGCTCCATCTTGCCCTGTAATGCCTGTAATCAAAGCCTTTTTCATCATTGTCCTTTCTTTTAGCGGCTTGTCTTTTTTGCGTAAATTTCATAAATTTTATGCAAAATTCTTTACCCAAAATTAAATTCACGCTGTGGTGTGAATTGAGAACTCAAAATTCACACCAAATTCAACTCACTTTCTATTAAATTCATCTTCAATTCTCACTATATCATCTTCTTCTGTGTATTCTCCAACCTGCGCTTCGATTAAAACCACAGGAATTTTGCCCTCATTGCTTAGGCGGTGAATTTGCCCCATTTTTATGTAGGTTGATTCATTTGGGCGCACGAGTTTTTTCTCATCGCCCACTACCACAGTCGCCGTGCCGCTTACGACTATCCAGTGTTCGTTTCTGTGAAAATGCTTTTGTAAGGATAGCCTTTTGTGTGGCTTAACTACAAGGCGTTTGAGCTTGTAGCCCTTTTCATCTTCAAGCACCGTGTAGCTGCCCCAAGGGCGATGGGCTGTGGTGTGGATTTTGCGAAATTTGCTTTCTTCGTCTAAATTTTCCACGAGTTCTTTGACTTTTTGGGACTTTTCTCTTTGGCAAATCATCAACGAATCCTCCGTGTCGATGATGATGAGATTTTCTATGTCGGCTGTGGCGATGAGTTTTTTAGGGTTTGAGCCGTAGATGAAGTTGCCCTTGCTGTCAAGGTTTAAAGCGTTTGCCTTGATGACATTGCCCTTTTCATCGCGCACAAACTCATCATAAAGGGCGTCAAAGCTGCCCACATCGCTCCACGCCATACTTGCTGGTATCACTTTCATCTTGTCGCTTTTTTCCATTAAGGCGTAATCAATGCTGATTTGGGGGATTTTGCTCATTTCATCGCGCCTTATACGGAGCAAATTTTGCTCTTTAAAGGCTGATTTATAGGCGTTTTCGCAAGCCTTTAAAATGTCTGGGGCAAATTTTTTCATCTGTTTTAAGAAAAATTCAGCCTTAAAGATGAAAATTCCGCTATTAAAAAAGAAATCTCCGCTTTTTATGTAAGTTTGTGCGGTTTTTAAATCTGGCTTTTCATAAAAGCCCAAAACAGCGTTGTTTTCGCCCATTTTTATGTAGCCAAATCCTGTTTGAGCGGTGTCTGGCTTTATGCCAAGCGTTACGATGAAGTTGTTTTCGGCAAATTCAAAGGCTTGTGCGATGACTTTGGCGTATTGTGCTTGATTTTTTATTAAATGATCGCTTGGCGTTACAAGGCAAATTTCATCTTTTGGCAAGGATAAAGCCGCAAGACAAATGGCAGCAGCGGTGTTTTTAGCAAGGGGTTCGAGCAAAAAGTCAAATCCCCCCCCCCCGTCTAGCTCTTCAAGCTGGTCTAATGCTAAAAAATACTGCTCTTCATTTGAGACGATAAGGCAGTTTTGACACAAGGGGCGGTTTCTTTCAACACAGAGTTGAAAAAGAGATTTGTCGGCTGAATTTTCGCCATTTAAATGAGAATTTGACAAAGAATTTGCGCTGAAAATTTTGATAAATTGTTTTGGCAACAGCTTCCTTGAAAGCGGCCAAAGTCTCGTTCCACTGCCCCCACACAAAATCACATTTGTCATCAAAAACCTTTTTAAAATAAAAACAATTATAGCTTGTTAAAGTTAAATTAACCTTAAAATTCAAATTTTACGACAACTTTATCATCTGGCGCACGGAAAAAAAGCGAAATGTTACTAAATTTTGCACTATGCCAAAAAATATCATAAAAATAGTAAAAGAGCTTCCACCATAGCTAAAAAAGGGCAGCGGTATGCCCACAACAGGCGCAAAACCTATCGTCATCGAGACATTGACAGCGGCGTAGATGAAGATAAACAGCCCCACAGCATTTACAGCCACTCGTGCGAAATAATCCCCCCTAAGTTTGCGGTTTAGGCTCAAAAGATGAAAAATCAGCAGCATATACAAAAACAACACCAAAGCCCCGCCCACAAAGCCAAAGCGCTCTATCGTGTAGGCAAAGATAAAGTCGCTCGTGGAGATAGGCAGGAATTTAAAGTGCGTTTGCGTGGCTTCTTCGTGCGCCTTGCCCCTTAAACCGCCGTTGCCGATGGCGATGATGGATTGCTGCACTTGATAGCTGGGCTTTTCGGACAAAAAATCGTGTATGCGTTGCTTTTGGTAGGGCTTTAAAAGGTTTGCATACACGAGCGGAGAGCTTATAGCCACGACTAGAAAGATACTCAGCCAAATTTTATAATTTACCCCGATGATAAAAAGCGTCCCAAAGCCCACGATGAAAAGCACAGTGGCTGAGCCTAAATCAGGCTCACTAGCGATGAGAAAAAAGGGCAAAAGTATGTAAAAACTGAGTTTGCAAAAGTCTTTGAGCTTGTAGCCGTTTTTTGGTGGCGGTTTGCGGTAGATGAGATAAGCCAGCATTAAGATAAATGAAGGTTTGAAAATCTCACTTGGCTGCAAAGTAAAGTGAGTAAAGGGTATTTCAAGCCAGCGTTTCGCTCCAAGCCTTTCTACACCGAAGATATCCACGCTTAAAAGCAAGGCGATATTTATCCAGTAGAGAAAGGGTATGAGCCACGCAAGCTTGCGGATAGGCAGCAAAAAAAACAAAAGCCACGCCAAAAAGCCTACTATGGTATAGATGAGCTGCTTTTCGCCCAAAAAAGTGTTCGCCTCCCACACCAGCACGAGCGAGATAGCGCAAATAGGGACTACCAAAACAACCTGCACGAAGTCAAAATGCGTGAAAATGCGCTTGTCTATACTTATCACGGGCAACTTTCTTGTGAAATTTAAAGGGGCATTATAGCAAAAAAAGCCACAAATTCGCTAAATTTTAGGCAAAATTGAGTGAATTTAAGCGGATTTGCCTTGTCGTGTGGGTTTGGAGTGAGTTTGGTTTTGCTATACCGACTTGCCTTGCTGATTTATTTTTGTTATACCGATAAATTTTGTCATACTAAATATAACAATACTAAAAGCGTGCTTGAAGTCATTGATGAGAGTGCTTATGGGTTGATTGAATTTGACTCTATCCACGAAAAAGCCAAATGGATAGCCAAAAATTTTGATATAACGCTTAAAGAACTTGAAAACGATAAGGCGTATAAAATGCGCCAAAAGGGCGAGTAATGCTACAAGAAATCATTGATTTACAAGATGAGGCGATAAGCAAGCTTTTAGAGTATGCTTTAAAGCAAAAAGAAAGCACCTTTAAAGCCCCAACAGGAAGCGGCAAGACCTATATGATGAGTGATTTGATGAACCGCATTTTATCGCGTGATGAATTTGAGGTAAAAAGCTTGGACTCTACGTTTGCAAGTGATGGTGCTAGCGCAAATGACTATGAGCGTAAAATAACCGAGTTAGAAAAGGTGTATCAAGCTGTTTCTAAAAAAACGCCTTATTATTTTTGGATACCTATAAAACAAAAGGATAATCGCTGGGTGATAAAATGCTATACAAACGGCACAGATGGCTTTAAGGGTGAGGCTTTTAGCGAAAGCGAAGTGAGGGCTGAGGTAGAAAAAAGGCTTGTTTGAGCTTTGAAAACGCAAATTTACAAGCCTTTTAAACCTAAACGCAAGAGCGTTTAAGCGTGGTGTATTGATTGTAAATTTTAAAGCCTAAATTTAAACCCCAAAAGCCCCAAATTCAAAGGGCTTTTGGACTATTTGCAAAGCAAACGCCTAAATTTACATCACAAAAATGCTTGGCACTATGGTAGGATATTTTTTGAGCTTGCGGAAAATGTGCTTTCGCAGCACTTGGCGAAATTGCGCCTCCATAAACCTCCTATCATCAAGCATTTCGTCTTTGGCGTTTGCGAAAAAGACGCTCAAAACATCGCTTATGTCCTTTGAAAATGCGCCGTCTTGCTTGTCCGCTACCACGCCATAGCTCAGCACGCGTGGCTTGTTTATCAGCGTTTTGTTGGCTTTGTCAAGCTGAGCGATGACGACAACTACGCCATTGTCGGCTAAATTTTGCCTGTCAATCACCACATCATCGGCGATTTGCTTGTTGATTTGATTATCCACAAACACCTTGCCCGTTTTGACGGTTTTTGCGCGTTTTATGTATTTGTGGCACAGCTCCACTTGGTCGCCATTGCTCATCAAGTAGATATTGCGCTCATCGACACCGCAGGCTATGGCGGTTTGCTTGTGCTTTACTATGTGGTTATACTCGCCGTGCACGGGCAAAAAGAATTTAGGCTTTGTAAGGCTTAACATAAGTTTTTGTTCCTCCATACTCGCGTGTCCGCTCACATGAATTTCGCTGAATTCTTGATAAGCCACCTTTGCGCCAGCTTTAAGCAAAAAGTCAAGCACGGCGTTTATGCTGCTTTCATTGCCAGGGATTGCTTTGGCTGAGATGATGATTTGGTCGCTTGGCTTGATTTTGATGAATTTATGCTCATCAGTTGCCATTCTGTAAAGTGCGCTCATCGTCTCGCCTTGTGAGCCTGTGGTAACGATTAAAACTTCGTTGTCCTTGTGCTTTGCCACCTCGTCCGCATCGATGAAAATTTTTCTATCAAGCTTTATATAGCCAAGCTCCATTGTGGTGTAAAGGTTGCGCTCCATAGAACGCCCGATGACGCACACTTTGCGCCCATATTTTAGCCCATAAGTTATGGCTTGATACACGCGGTGAATGTTTGAGCTAAAAGTGCTCATTATCACGCGCCCCTTTGCTTTGGCAAAAATCAAGTCAAAAGTCGCTCCCACTGAGCTTTCACTCTTTGTCGAGCCTTCTTTGTATGAATTTGTGCTATCACTCAACAAGCACAAAACGCCCTCATCGCCATAATGCGCTAAGCGGTTTAAATCGCTAGGATAGCCGTCAATAGGCGTAAAGTCGATTTTAAAATCCCCCGTGTGTATGAGCGTGCCAGCCCTTGTTTTTATCGCAAGTGCGCTTGCATCGATGATAGAGTGAGTTATGTGTATCCATTCTATCTCAAAGTTGCCGATTTCATAAACCTTGCGCTTTTCCACAGGGCGAAAAAACTTGCGTTCATCTTTCAAGCCGTGTTCTTCAAATTTGTTTGAAATCATACCAAGTGCTAGTGGCGTGGCATAAAGCGGATAGGTAAATTCCTTGAAAAAGTAAGGCACAGCGCCTATGTGGTCCTCGTGCGCGTGAGTGATGATGATACCTGCGATTTTGTCCTTTATCTTGCGGATATAGTCAAAGTCTGGTATCACTATATCCACTCCGTGCATTGCGCTGTCGGGAAAACTCATACCTATGTCGATGATAATCGCGCTTGTGTCGTCCTCGATGACGGTGAGATTGCCGCCGATTTCGCCAAGCCCGCCAATAGGCGTGATGCGCACCTTGTGCGTGCTGGTGTCGTTGTATTTGAGCGGGTGCAAGCGGTTTTCGTGTATGACTTTGTTCGCTTCAATCACCTTTTGCATTTGAATTTGCCACGGCTCATCGCCTGTGAGTTTTGTGGGTAAATTCTTGCTTTTTTTCTTGCTCTTTTTTTCGCCGCTATCTTGTGGCTTTTGGCTGTGTTTTTTGCTCTCTTTGCTGTTTGAGTCGCTTAAATTTGCATTGTTTGCACCGTTTAAATTCGCGCCTTTTTCGTTGCGTGGCGAATTTTTAGAATGCTTTGAATTTTGCTTTGAATTCGAGTTTGAATTTAAACCTGAATTTGCGCTTGAATTCGCGCCTAAATTTAAGCCCACGCCCGCTGAATTTGCCCTTTCATCTCTTAAAGCCTCTTCGCTTTTAAGCGAGTTTTCAAGGGATTTTCTCTTGCGTTTAAAGCGGTAGTTTTTGTTGGATTTGCCGCTTGAATTTGGGTTCGTGCCTTTTGTGGCATTTTCTGCGCTGTTTGAATTTGCGCCCTTTGCCTTGCCTAAATTTTCGCTGTGGCTTGAATTTAAGCTGTCCTTTGTGCCGCTTAAATTCGTGCCTTTGCTTTCATTTTGCAAGCTGTGGTTTTCTTCGTTCATAATAATCCTTCACATTGTCATAAATTTCAAGGAAAGATTTGACGCTAAGCTCGTGCGCTCTGACATTTGCCCTTATGTCAAGCTCGTTTAAAGAGCGTGAAATTTGCGCTTTGTGCGCTTTTAAGTTGCTTAAAAGCTGTTTGCGTGGGGCTTTAAAGCAGTCTTTCAAAAAACACTCAAAGCCACTTATGTCGCAAATGTCCTTAAATTCACGCTCTTTTTGCAAAAACATTACAGCTGAGCTTACCTTTGGGGCTGGCTCAAAGCAAGACGGAGCTACTTCAAAAAGCAAATTTGGCTCGCTCACTAGCCTTGCTAAAACGCTCAAAGCGCAAAAATCGCTTGTTTTAGCCCTCGCGCAAAATTTCAAGGCGACTTCTTTTTGCACCATCACTAAAATCGCCTCGCACTTGCTGTCTCTTAACGCCTGTAAAACGAGCTTGCTGGCTATGTAGTAGGGCAAATTCGCCACTAAAACATAGTTTTGCGAACACAAATTTGGCGTAAATGCCTTGCTCGCGTCCTCGTTTAAAAGCTCTAAACTTTTGTTTTCAAGCTGCTTTTGGAATTTGCGCCTTAAATGCGGTATCAGCTCATCATCTATCTCATAAGCCCTCACCCGCGCAAGCTCTAAAAGTCTTTGCGTCAAATCACCTAAGCCAACCCCAATCTCAACGATTTGCTCTGTGCCTTTGGGAATGGCTTGAATGATTTTGCTTAAAACGCTCTCATCTTTTAAAAAATTCTGCCCAAATTCTTTTTTTGCTTTTATCATCGCTTTTTTAAAAAGTCCGTTTTTCGTTTAAAAAGTGGTATTTTATCTTTTTTTGGTAAAAAATGCAAGAAAAAATTGAAATTTATTTGTTTTTTTAGGGTATAATTTTCACTGCTTGTAAAAACATTGTTTTTAAAGGCAAAGCAAAATTTAAAGAATAAAGGACAAAGATGAACCCGCTCAACAAAAATTTGCAGGTAAAAACCAAAACTTGGATAGCTAACAAAGACGGCGAAATCCTTTTTGGCAAGGGCAAAACCGAGCTTTTGGAGTGTATCGACAAGACAGGTAGCATTTTAAAGGCTGCTGGTATGATGGGAATCAACTACAAAAAGGCTTGGGTGCATTTAGACACCCTGCAAACAAACGCTGGCGAGCAGCTCGTCATCAAAAGACAAGGGCGCAGTGAGAATTCAGGCACAAGGCTTACCGAGCGAGCCAAAGAGCTGATGAAAAACTATGAAATTTTACAAAAAGACATAGAAAACTACGCTAACAAACGCTTTAAAGAGCTTTTTAGCTAGGCTTTTAAGGCGCAAAAACGGCGCAAAATGGCTTTTTTGCGCCTTAAAAAAATTTACGCGCTTGTTGCTACAAAAAATTTGCAAATTTTTTCAAACTCAGCCTTGCGATATAACATTTTTATGCTACAATGCGTTTTTGTTTTCAGTGGCCCATTCGTCTAGTGGTTAGGACGCCAGCCTCTCACGTTGGCAACACGAGTTCGAGTCTCGTATGGGTCACCAAACTTGCTAAAAGCCTTTTTTCACAGAGTAAATTCATCAAAGCCTTATAAATCCATTTGCATTGTGAGTCCTTGCTGCCAAAAGTTGCATTCAAGGCGCGTTACGGTGTGAAAAATGTCGCTCAAACGCTCAAATTTAGCCTCACTTACCGAGTCTGTGTAAGAATTTACAAAGTCCTCAAATTCCGCTCCCAAAGGCGCTAGCACCTCATCGCTGTAAGTGCGAATCCAGCTTTCATAAGGGTGATTTTTAAGCCCTTTTTCTCCAAGCCGCGCATAGATTTCGCGCCCTATGTGGCAGTAGCCTGAGGCGCACGAGCTAAGCGCAACTAAAATGTCTAAGAAATCCCCGCTGCTTGCGACATTTACCATATAGCAGGTGTAGGCTATGTTGGCAATGCTTTCTTCGCGGATTTTGAGTTTGCTTGCTTCTTTGGCGTCCTTTTCGCTCAAAATGCTGCGGTGTAGGATATGCTCGCCATCTACAACCGAAGTGGCTATGTTTTGATATTTGGTTGCAAAGGCTAGCTCCACAGCGTTTGTCGCCGCATTTGCGAGCAGCCCGCACACTCTACCATAGTGGAGCAAATACATATAATCTTGCTTCAAATAGAAGTGAAAATTTGCCTTTGGCAAGGTGCCGCTTTCGATTTGTTTGACAAAGTCGTGGTGCAAGTAAGCGTCCCAAACAGCCGCATTTTCTTTAACAAGTCTGTCAAAAAGTTTCATTTTTTGTCCTTTCGTAGTGTTGTGGTTTTAGTTACAAATTGATTTTCATTTCAAGTCCGTGTTGCCAAAAATTACACTCCAAACGCGTAACAGTATGGAAAATTTCACTTAAATGTGTAAATTTTAGCTCACTAATTGCTTTTGTATAGTCATTGACAAAGTCCTCAAATTCTTGTATCTCAGCTTGAAAAGCTGTTCCCGCATAAGTGCGAATCCAGCTTTCATAAGGGTGATTTTTAAGCCCTTTTTCTCCAAGCCGTGCATAAATTTCGCGCCCTATGTAACCATAACCTATGGCACACGAACTTAACGCAACCAGCATATCTATGAAATCTCCGCCACTTGCCACGCTTTGCATATAACGCGTGTAAGCGATATTAACAAGGCTTTCATCTTTTACGCCAAGCGCATCAGCGTTTATGCCAAGTTGCAAGATACTTTTGTGAAGCTCTAACTCGCCCTCAACGATATAGTTTTGAAATTTCATCGCAAAGCGAAGTTCGCGCGCGGTTGTGGCGTTGTTTGCAAGCAAGGCATAACATTTAGCGTAGTTGATTAGGTAAATGTAGTCTTGCTTTAAATAAAACAAGAAATTTTCCTGCCCCAAAACACCTTTTTCAAGCTGTTTGACAAAGTCGTGGTGCAAGTAAGCGTCCCAAATAGCCGCATTTTCTTTAACAAGTCTGTCAAAAAGTTTCATTTTTGTCCTTTGTGATAAAATAAAAACAAATTATACTTACATTAAGTTAATGTCCTTTTAAATTCACTCATCTTTTATGATATAGCCGTTTTTAAATATCCACCAGCTCAACGCTTTGGCTCGTTTTAAATTCTCAAACAAGCTTTTTGCAAGGCTTTCATCATCATTTTGTGGCTTTTTGTCCTTAAAATACTCTATTTTGTGGCTATCATACACAAAGCGTTCATTTGCTACGGCGTTGTATCCTAGCACGCTATGTGGCAAAGGGCTTTTTTTGCTATCATTGCTTAAAAGTGGTGTGCCAAAACTTGCGTATTTGTAGGCATTTGGAGCGACCAGCTCTGTGATAGTTGGCGTTATATCAATGTGTGAGCCGACATTTGCCAGCACCTTTGGCTTTAAAATGGGCGAGTAGATGATGAGCGGCACGCCATTTTGCACGCGTAAAGGTGCTTGTGGATACTCTCTATCATAATGGTCGCCTGTGATGATGAAAAGGCTATTTGGCAAAGCTTCGCTCATTTGTCGCACAAAGCGAGCGAGCATTTTATCTTGGTAGATGATATGAGCAAAAACCTTTTTCTTGCGCTCATCTTGGGCGATTTGCGGGTGATTTTTAAGCCACGCGCTTATTTTTTCGTCATTTATGTCAAATTGTTGCAAGGGAGCGTCAAAAGGTGGGTGATTTGTGGTTGTCATTATCATCGCAAAGCTCTTTGTGCCCTTGTTTTTAAGCGTGTAATCCTTGATAAATTCGTAAAGATAGTGGTCATAAGCTCCCCAAGCGTTTTCAAAAGGCGGTTCAAAGCCCTTTTGCTTAGCAAAATTCACTATGTGATTGCTGAATAAAATCTCATCAAAGCCTTGTGATTTCGTGTAGCTGTCAAGTTTTTGCCAAGTGCCAGAGCCTCCATAAAAAAAGCTCGTTTTATAGCCTAAATCCTTAAAAATATAGCCAGCGGACATTTCAAACACAGGATTTTTCCCCACGCTTAAATTCAGCGGAATTTCGGTTTGAAAAAGCCCGCTGATTTGCACATCAAGGCTTTTTATGGTACTGCTTGCATTTTGCAAAAAAAGCTCAGCCTTAAAGGCGTTTTTTTCTTTGATGAGCGTTTTAAGCTCACTCATCAGCCCCAAATCCTTAAATTCATCATCAAAATGCCACTCGCTCAAACTCTCAGCGACTATGTAAAAAATGTGATTGATTTGCGCCTTGCTAGGATTTGAAACTTCTTTTTGCAAAAGCTCGCTCAGGTTAAATTCGCTTGAATTTAAGTCATTTAAGGCAAAAAATTTGCGCGTAGCAACCAAAGGGCTTTCATCTGTGTAGTCTTTAAAGGCGGATTTGGCGATTTTAGCGTAGCTCATATACACATAAAGCAAGTCCCTAAACGCACCTTGCGTGATTTGGCGCAAAAAGGCGTTTGGCACAGGCACGATTTCTTTGCCAAGCGAAATGCCTTTAAGCCCGATTTGTCCGTTGATTTCAAAAAGGCAAAGCAAGGCAAAAGCGACAAAAAGGCTTATGCGAAATTTTTTACCTTGAATTTTAGCTATTTGAGCGTGAAAAAACGCCCAAAGTGCGTAAAAAAGCACGCTCACAACAAGCCACAAAAGCACCTTATAAGTCAAACCATAATCCGCGCTCAAAGCCGTCTCAAAAATCGCCTTTCTATCATCATAAATGAGTCCTAACAAAGAAGCGTTAAAAACATCTTGATAAATGCCGTAAAAGCCTATGTTTGCAACGCTTACAAAGGTGCTGATAAAAATCACCAAAAAGGCGTAAATTTTCACAATTTTTTCTTTTGGCAAAAGGGCTAAAAAGAAAAATACCACGCTCATCACGCCGATGATTTGCCCATCATAACGAAAAGCGTTGTAAAAAAAGAGTGCGAATTCGCCCAAATTTACGCCATTTACGCCGTCTTTAAAACAAAGGATAAAAACGACTCTTAGGCTTAAATTCAGCACAAAAAGCAAGCCCATAAAGAAAAAGGCTTGAAAAATCACGCTTTTAAAGGATTTTTGCATAGTTTTCCTTTGATGAATTTCACGCCTTGCCACAGCAAAATGGCAAGGCTAAACGCCCACAGATACGCGCAAATAAGGGCTGTTAAAAAACTTTGCTCTGCTATAAAGGCAAAAGGCATAAGCGCAAGAAGCCCAAGCAGCGCACAAGGCTTATTTACGATATAAAGGGCGAGCAAAAGGGCAAAAACAAGGGCGCATTTGCTCAGCTCATACAAAAACAAATCCCTTAAATACGCTTGTGCAAAGGCGTTTGGCACATAAAAATCATAAGGCATTAAGTCTAAATTTCCTAAAAAAATCACAAGCCCATAAACAAACAAAAGCACGAAAGAATCAGCCTTTATGCTTAAATTTAACTCAAAATTTGCAAAATCTTTTAAAAACACCTTACACACAAAAAAGCCCGCTAAAAGCACGCACAACACGCTTGGAGCGTCAAAAAAAGAATACATTAGCGTGGCTAGGCAAAAGCCCTTATACACAGGCACAAGGCAAAATGCGGTGAAAAAGAGCGTAAGAGCGTATTTTAAGGCTAAAAATTTAAGGACATTTTTTGCGCTCAATTCTTTGCTTTTGATTTCATTTTTGCCTAAATTTTCGCCCTTAAATTCGCCTGAATTTTGTTTTGCAAATTTACTCTCAAACACCCATTTTAAAAGCAAATCAAAAAGCCACAAAAACAATGTAAAAAGCAAAAACGCACAGCCTATCATTGCTCAGCCCTTTTTTCATCAATCGCCTTTTCAATGGCTCTCACACTTAAAATTTGCATTTTAATGTGCTTTCTATCAAGGGTGTAGCTGATATAAAGCTTGTCATTAGGCTTGTTTGTGGTGTTTTTAAGGCTTTTATCTTGTGCTAAAAGCGCAGGATAGCTCACTTCCAAGCCCTCATCAAGGGTAAAAAGTTTTACAAATTCGCCTTTTTCTTCATCTTTTAGCCAAAAAAGACTGAGCTTTGAGCGTGGATTTTCCTTGCTTCCGTCATTGTGTATCAGCACAACCTCACTTCTTTTAAAATCCCAATCCTTATAATCCACAAAAATTAACCCCAAAACGCTCGAACTATCATAACTTTTAAGATTTGTCGCCACAGGCTCTAAAAAATAATTGCCCCTGCCCGAACAAGACTGCAAAAACGCCGTGCTATCGTAGCTTTTGTGGTTTCGCAAAAAGGCAAGGCATCTTACACCGCTTACATTGTCGGCGATAATGCTTGGTTGGAGCTGATTTTTAAGCAAATTCAAGCGTTTGGTGTAGAGCAGTTCCGCATTTTTGTCAAAAAACGCCACAAGGGCGTATTTGTGGGCTAACTCGTGGTAAATAGGCAAGATAAAACCGCCATCATCAAGCAACACAGCAGGCGCTCGCACAAGATGAGAAAAATTCGCAAACGCGCCAAGTTTCAACTCGCCCTTAAATTTAGGGCGCAAATTCTCATCAAATTCAAGCTGATAAATCTTGCTTGTCGCCCAGCCGCCAAGGCTTACGCCCACTACAAAAAAATGCACCTTGCCCGCTAAGTCCCTAAACGCCACAGGATTTCCCAGCTTTTTGATGAATTTTCCGCTCATCTTTGAAAGTGTAGGCGCGTCTAAAATGCCCTTTGGCTTGCTCCACGCATTCTCACGCTCATCATAAAAACTTTGATAAATTTTAACATCACTTGCGCCCTCACGCGTGCCAGCAAAAAAAAGCGCCATTAAACCGCGCTTTGTTTGCACCAAAGTGCTTGAATGCACGGCTTTTGCGGGCGAATTTATGAGTGAGCTTATCGGCGCAAAATCCGCCCCACTTTTCGCATTATCATACTCCATAAAGGCTTCGTTTTCATAAAAGTGGCTTTTTATAAGGCTTTGATAGCCTGCTAAAAGGACAAGACAAAGCGCACACAGCACAAAGACTAAAAATTTTAAAAATTTCAAAAACACCTTTAAAAACTCCAAACTTTGATAAAAAGCTAAATTCTAGCACAGAAATTTAGCTTTTTAAATGATTTTGCGTAAAAATTCAAAGTTTAAACTAAAAATTTAAGTTTTCAAACGCTTAAATTTAAGGTTTAAATTCGCTTTTAAATTTTCAAACACAAATTTTTAAAATTTAAACTAAAATTTAAATTTTTTCAAGCACACAAATCCACAGCCACGCCCTAAAATTCAGCTTTCAAGGCTGAGATAATACCCCGTGTATGAGCCTGTTTTTTTGTGTTCTTTTGCAAGTTTGGCGACACTGCCGCAAGCGATGATTTTACCGCCTTTTACGCCTCCATCTGGTCCCATATCGATGATATAATCAGCGTTTTTGATGACATCTAAATTATGCTCTATCACAAACACCGAATTTCCAAGCTCCACAAGGTGTTGCAGCACCAAGATGAGCTTATTGACATCTTCAAAATGTAGTCCCGTAGTCGGCTCATCAAGGATATACAGCGTTTTGCCCGTGTCTGTGCGGCTTAATTCTTTGGCTAGCTTTATGCGCTGAGCCTCGCCACCGCTTAAAGTCGTGGCGTTTTGCCCCAAAGTGAGATAATCAAGCCCAACTTTTACAAGCGTGTCAAGTTTTTGGCGGATTTTAGGCACGCTGGCGAAAAACTCGCTCGCCTCCAAAATGCTCATCGCTAAAATGTCGGCTATGCTCTTGCCCTTGTAGCGGATTTTAAGCGTGGCTTCGTTGTAGCGTTTGCCCTTGCACGCATCGCAAACTACCATTACATCGGGCAAAAAGTGCATTTCTATCTTTATCTCGCCATCCCCTTGACACTTCTCGCAACGCCCGCCCTTGACATTAAAACTAAAACGCCCAGCCTTGTAGCCTTGCATTTTGGCTTCTTTTGTCTCTGCAAAAAGGTTGCGAATCTCGTCCATTGCGCCTGTGTAAGTGGCTGGGTTTGAGCGCGGGGTTCGTCCTATGGGGCTTTGGTCTAGGTAAATCACCTTGTCAAGCTGCTCCAAGCCCTCTATTTGCACGCCTCCAACCTTTTTAATTTTTTTGGCGCGGTTGAGTTCTTCTTGCGCAAAAGGCAGCAGGGTTTGTAAGATGAGCGAGCTTTTACCAGAGCCTGACACGCCTGTGATGGCGACAAGGTTTCGCAAAGGAAATTTGGCGTTTAAATTTACAATGTTATTTACGCTTACATTTTTAAGCGCAAGCCAGTCCTTTTGGGGTCTGTTTTGTTGGTGATTTATGTTTTTTTTGTGTGTAAGATACAAGGCGGTTTCGCTGCCGCTTTTTATTAGCCTGTCGTAAGTGCCTGCAAATACAACCTCTCCGCCGAATTTACCCGCCTTTGGTCCTATATCTACGATAAAATCCGCCTCTTGTATCGTCTTTTTGTCGTGTTCTACGACAATGAGCGTGTTGCCTTTGGCTTGCAAATTCCGTAGGGTTTTGATGAGCTTTTCCGTGTCGCGCTCGTGCAGTCCTATGCTAGGCTCGTCTAAAACATACATTACGCCGCTCAAACCGCTACCGATTTGCGAAGCGATGCGAATTCTTTGCGCCTCGCCGCCGCTTATCGTGCGCGCATCTCGCCCCAAAGATAAATACCCAAGCCCCACATCAAAAAGAAAAAAAAGCCTCTCGTTGATTTCCTTTAAAATCGGCGTTGCGATGAGTTTTTGCTGCTCTGTGAGATAGTTAAAATTTGCTGAATTTGAAAAGAATTTCGTGCAATCCTCGATACTCATTTGCAAAATCTCGCCCAAGCCCTTGCTCGCCACCTTTACCGCAAGGCTTTGTGGGCGCAAGCGGTGTCCCTCGCACGCACTGCACACCTTTTCGCTCATATAATTTTCCAAGTCCTTTTCGTCTTTAAGCATATCATAAGCAAGTTTTACAACGCCCTCAAAGCTTTTGTTTATGCGGTGTCTTTTCCACAAAAAGCTGATTTGTTTGGCGTTGCCGTATAAAATCAACCGCTGTTCGTCCTCATTTAGCTCGCAAAAGGGCTTTTTAATGCTTATGTCGTTTTGCTCGCAGAAGGCGCACAAAAATTTATAATAATAACTCTTGTTAAAGCCATACATAGTCTTTACCGCGCCATTTTCTACGCTCAAAGCCTCATCAATAAGCCTTTTCATATCAAGCGTGTAGCGAATGCCTAGCCCATCGCACTCTTCGCAGGCTCCCTTTGGTGAGTTGAACGAAAAGCTCAAAGGTTCAAGGGGCAAAAATGAAATTTTGCAATCAAAACAAGCATTATGCTCGCTGTAATGAAAATGCTTTGCAATGCCTAGCTCATCGGCATTTAACACCTCTACTTCAAGCTCGCCAAAACTTTCTTCAAGCCCCTTTTCTACATCGCTAGCTAGGCGGTTTAGCAAGTCCTCTTTGATTTCAAGCCTATCGATGACAAGTTTTATGGTGTGTTTTTTGGTTTTCGCAAGCTCGATTTCTTCATCAAGTCGCACCATAACTCCGTCAATTTGCGCTCTGACATAGCCCTTAGCCAGCAAACTTTCTATCATATCCGTGAATGTGCCTTTTTTTTCGCGCACCAAAGGGGCTGTGATGATGATTTTTGCGCCAACGGGCAGCTTTAAAATCTCACTTACTATGTCGCTTGAATTCATACTCGATATGATTTTACCGCACTTGTGGCAGTGCTGAATGCCAACTCTTGCGTATAAAAGGCGCAAATAATCATAAATTTCAGTTATCGTTCCCACGGTGGAGCGTGGATTTTTGGAAGTTGTCTTTTGGTCTATGGCGATGGCTGGGGTTAAACCCTCGATTTTATCGACATCTGGCTTGCCTACCTTGTCTAAAAACTGCCTTGCATAAGCACTTAAACTTTCTATATATCGCCTTTGTCCCTCCGCATAGAGCGTAGAAAAAGCCAGCGTGCTTTTGCCTGAACCTGAAAGCCCCGTGAAAACGACAAGCTGATTTTTAGGGATTTCAAGCCTTATGTTTTTGAGATTGTTCTCTCTTGCTCCGATGATTTTAATGCTCTCATTCAACGCCGTGTCCTTAAATTTAGTGAATTTCATCAAACTTTTACCATAAGCTGACTAACCAAACGGACATTATAGCACTTTTTAGCAAATTTTTCATTTTTGCTTTTTATGGATTTTGTTTTTTGTAAGGCAAAACTTTATAAGTGGATACTTTACCAAAGGCTCAGTATAACACAAGCAATCCTTTTAACAAAAGAGTCGAATTTTATAAAAATTTGTTAAAGTTGAGCCTGCCTTGTCCGCGCAAGTCAAAGTTGCGAGATTTATAAGAGTTCGTGAATTTTTTATGTATTATAAGAGTTTATGAATTTCTTTGTATTATAAGGTTTATTGAACGAAATGCTGCTAGAAAAGGTTTATTGAACGAAGTGTTGTTAGAATTTGATTAAATTGACCTAAATTTTTGCCCAAAATCTACGCCACATAGCACACAAAAATTCAAGCAAAAAATTAGCTTACAAGGCTAGTTAGCCAAACACCTTTTCGCCTTTGATAAAGTGTGCTTTTACCTCGCCTAAAAGTTCATCTTTTGCGTAAAGGCTATTTTGCGGGGCTTTGTTTTTAGCGTTTTCATCAAAGAGTATGAAATTTGCTTCCTTGCCAACTTGTATTTTGCCCGAATTTAGCCCTAAAAACGCCGCTTGATGAGAGCTTGTAAATTCGCAAAGCTCTTCCCACGAAAAAACGCCCTTTTTTACCAAAAATGAGTAGCAAAGGCTGATATACTCGCAGATAGAATGCACTCCAAAGCTCGCCTCATCAAAACTTATATCTTTGTGGATGATGGATTTTGGGCTATGCAGTGAGCTTAAAAACTTGATTTTACCAGCTTTTAAGGCTTTTTGCAAAGCCAAAGCGTCAGTTTTAGAGCGAAGTGGCGGCATTAGCTTTGCAAAGGTGTTGAATTCACGGCATTCCTCATCGCTTTTTAGCAGGTGATGAATGCTCGTTTGGATTAAATCCGTTTCACCAAGTAAATTGAGCGATTTGTCAAGGCTCAGGCACTCATAAAGCACGCGCACGCCGTAAAATTCAGCGATTTGTTTGATTTTAGCCACTTCGCTGAATTCACTCACCGCGCTAATGCCGATAAGTCCTAGCTCAAAGCTAGTTTGGCTGTCATTCATCACGCCGTTATCATCAAAGCCAGCCTCAAAGCAACGCACGAAAATCGTTTTGCCTTTCATCAGCGCATACTGCATACTTTGGCGCAACACACTCGCCCTGTGCGAGCTTTCACACTCTAAGGCAAAAGCACCCTTGTTGATGAGGGTGGAGAGATTTTTAAGCTTGCCCGTGCTATCGCACACGCGCACATTTGTGAAAACTTTGAGCTTCAAGCCCTTTAAATGCTCCAAAAAAAGAGCAAAACTTTCCTCATCAAAGTCCATATTGTCTTTAAGCACCACAGCACAAACGCCGCTTTTTAGGCACTCTTCTTCTAAAAGCCTTAAATTTTCTACGCTAAAATGCTCGTTTTTAAGGCTCACATTTAAGTCGATAAAAGATGGCAAAAGCGTCAAATTTTTTGCGTCAAAGACTTCATCTTTATTTGCACCTTTTGGCGTTAAATTTGCCCCTATCTCGGCGATTAAGCCCTTTTCTACTCGCACATCAGCGGGTTTGTTTCCGTAAATTTTAGCGTTTTTGATGAGCATTTTCTTTCCTTTTTTTTTGGATTATAGCATAAAAGATTTTAAATTTCACAAGGATTTATAAAATTTATCCTTAAAAATGAGTAAAAATTTAACTTTGATTTTGCAATCTCCAAATTTACACACCCAAAGAAAATTTTATAAATTTTTTCAAATTTTAAGCATAAAAGCAAAAAATAAAAGTTAAAATGAAAAGTGCAAAACAATTCAAACTCTAAGGAGACACTATGAACTACACCCAAGTTTTCGACCCGCTTGGCAATATCTGGCTGAGCGCACTTGTGGCTTTTTTGCCGATTGCGTGCTTTTTGCTTTGCTTGCTTGTCTTTAAGATGAGAGGCTATGTGGCGGGCTTTATCACCGTGATTGTGGCGACACTTGTGGCACTTTTTGCCTACGATATGCCCTTTTCACTTATAGGAGCGAGCTTTATTCACGGCTTCGCGCAAGGTATGTGGCCTATCGCGTGGATTATCATCGCGGCGATTTTCTTGTATAAACTCTCTGTGAAATCAGGCAGTTTTGAGGTTATCAAAGAAAGCGTTATGAGTATCACGCCAGACCATAGAATTCAAGTCATCTTAATCGGCTTTTGCTTTGGCTCGTTTTTAGAAGGGGCTATCGGCTTTGGCGGACCTGTGGCGATAACAGCGGCGTTGCTTATGGGACTAGGGCTTAAACCACTCTATGCAGCGGGGCTTTGTCTCATCGCAAATACCGCGCCTGTGGCTTTTGGAGCGGTTGGAATTCCTATCATCGCTATGTCAAACCTTGTGGGCGTTGAGCAGTATCAAGTTTCTGCTATGGTAGGGCGAATGCTCGTGCCTTTGAGTCTAACCGTGCCTTTTTTCATCGTCTTTTTGATGGACGGCGTTAAGGGCGTGAAAGAGACTTTTCCAGCGATTTTAGTAGCAGCTGTGAGCTTTACAGGCACTCAGTTTTTAAGCTCAAATTTTCTTGGCGCAGAGCTTCCTGACATCGCATCAGCTGTTGTTTCGCTCGCTTGCACCACAATCTTTTTGAAATTTTGGAAGGTTAAAAATGTATTTCGCCTTGATGATGTCAAGGACTTTACAAACCACTCCAAACTCTCACTTGGCGTGGTGTTTAAAGCGTGGTTGCCTTTTATTTTGTTGATTGCTTGTATTGTCGTTTGGACGCAAGATTGGTTTAAGGCATTCTTTAAAAAAGGTTCTGTGTTTGACTACACGCAAGTAACAATGGTGTTTAAAAATATGGAATCAGCTATCCAAAATGCCACTGGCAACGCTGTCAATTTGGATTTAGCTTTCAATCTCATCGCCTTGCAAGGCGGAACGGCGATTTTGTTAGCAGCTGTGCTTACTATACTTTTCTTACGCATTAAATTAAATGTCGTAGAAGAAGCACTTGGCGATACGCTTAAAGAAATGGCTATACCTTGTATCACTATCGGTTTGGTCGTGGCTTTTGCCTTTATCTCGCGCAACAGCGGAATGAGCGAAACGCTAGGACGCGCATTTGCAGAGTCTGGCAACGCCTTTGCCTTTTTCAGCCCCATTGTCGGCTGGCTTGGCGTTTTCATCACAGGAAGTGATACTAGCTCAAACCTACTCTTTGGCACACTCCAACAAGTAAGCGCGCAACAACTTGGCATTAAAGAAGCGTTGTTTTTAGCGGCAAACTCCGTAGGTGGCGTTGTCGGTAAGATGATAAGCCCGCAAAGTATCGCCATAGCGTGCGCTGCGGTGGGCTTGGTAGGACGAGAAAGCGAGCTGTTTAGATTTACGCTCAAATACTCCATAGGCTTTATTTTGATTATAGGCGTTTGGACGGCGATAATCGCACTTTTCTTAAACGGCATAATCCCCGACATAGTGCCTTTGGCGAAATGATTTACCCCGAATTTTTCGGGGTTTTGAGGTGAATTCACGGTGAGAGCGTGAAATTTATTATGGATTGCCACGAATTTGCTTATGGCAAATTCTCGCAATGACGAAATGTTTTTTTAACGAAAGAGGACAAAGGCGCAGAATTTGAGATGAAGTTCGTGGGTTGCGTAGAAAAAAGCGAAATGAGCGCACTTGTGCGTGCGTGATTTGAGCTTTTTTCAAGCTCCCGCGAAATTCGCTCAAAGACAAGCCGCCAAAAAGGAGAAAAAATGCAAAAAATTGTCTATTTTTACGCTACCTGTTTAGGCTCTGCTGCTATGCAAGAAATGGTGCTAAATGGCATAAAACTCTTGCGTAAGGAAGGCGTTGAGGTGATTTTCAAAAAAAACCAAACCTGTTGCGGACAACCGTCCTTTAACACGGGCTATTTCAACGAAAGCAAGGCTGTGGCTTTGTATAATGCTGAGCTTTTTGATGAGGATTATCCTATCATCGTGCCTAGCGGCTCGTGCGCGGGTATGATGAGCCACGATTATTTGGGGCTTTTTAAGGACGACAAAAACTACGAAAAAGTGGCAAAATTCAGCTCACGCGTCATAGAGCTTTCACAATACCTTGACAAAGTGCTAAATGTCAGCTACGAGGACAAGGGCGAGCCTGTCAAGGTTACTTGGCACAGCAACTGCCACGCTTTAAGAGTGCAAAAAAGCGTTGCGGCGAGCAAAAATTTACTCAAAAGGCTCAAAAATGTCGAGCTAGTAGAGCTTACGCACGAAGAAGAGTGCTGCGGCTTTGGCGGGACTTTTTCGGTAAAAGAGCCTGAAATTTCAAACGCTATGGCTGTGGAAAAGGTAAAAGACATACAAAATAGCGGAGCAAAATATATCATCAGTGGCGATGGTGGCTGTTTGCTTAACATAAACGGCACTATGAGTAAAATGGGGCTTGATATAAAGGGCATTCACTTGTATGACTTTTTAATCAAACGCCTAGAAGGAGCGAGCTTATGAGTAACACACACAAAATGCCGCACGAAAAAATCGTGCATCAAAAGCTCAATGACGAGCAATTACGCCAGAATTTAACAAACGCGATGCACACCTTGCAAAAAAATCGCTTGAAAGTTATCGAGGATAAATTCAACGATTGGCAAGGCTTGCGCGACAAGGCAAAGCAGGCTAAAAACAACGCTTTGATGAGCCTTGATGAGCGTTTGTTGGAGTTTGAAAAAAACGCTACTAAAAACGGAATGCAGGTGCATTGGGCTGATAGCGACACCGATGCTTGTGAGATTATTTACCAGCTAATGCTTGAAAAAAATATCAGCAAGATACTCAAAGGCAAATCAATGGCTAGCGAGGAAGTGGGGCTTAATCACTACCTAGAAAGCAAGGGCTTGCAAGCCATTGAAACGGATTTGGGCGAGCTTATCATACAGCTTAACCACGAAGCACCCGTGCATATAGTCGTGCCAGCTATCCACAAAAATCGCTATGAAATCGGCGAAATTTTCAAAGACAAATTAGACGCGCCCCTTGAAAGCGAGCCTGAAAAGCTCAACGCCATAGCAAGAGTGCATTTGCGAAATCAATTTGAAGGCTTGCAAATGGGTTTAAGTGGCGTGAATTTCGCCCTTTCAAAAGAAGGGGCGATTTGGCTTATCGAAAATGAGGGCAACGGCAGAATGTGCACCACAGCCCCAGATATACACATAGCCATTTGCGGCGTGGAAAAGGTGCTTGAAAGTTTCGAGGACGCGGCGACTATGGTGTGCTTGCTAACGCCAAGTGCCACAGGGCAGTTTATCCCAACCTACAACAATATCATCACAGGACCGCGCAAAGACGAGCTTGATGGACCAAAAGAAGTACATATCGTGCTTTTAAATCATCACAGAAGTGATATGTTAGAGAGTGCAAACTACTACGAAGCCTTGCGTTGCATAAGGTGTGGGGCGTGTATGAATTTTTGCCCTGTGTATGACAAAATCGGTGGACACGCCTACCAGACGATATACCCAGGTCCCATCGGCGAAGTGGTAAGCCCAAATCTCTTTGGCATAGATGAAACCAGCGACATTTTGAGCTTTTGCTCGCTTTGCGGGCGTTGCAGTGAAGTTTGTCCTGTGGAAATCCCGCTAGCTGATTTAATCCGCATTTTAAGAAGCAACAAAATCGGACAAGGCAAAGATTTGCCGCTTGGCAAAAACAAGGTGCAGCACAGCTTTGCCGAAAGCTTTATCTTTAAACGCTTTGAGGGCATAGCGACAAATGGGGGCTTGTGGCGGTTTGCGCTTTCAAAGGCGCATTATTTTAACGGCATTTTGCACGGCATTAAGGGCGCTTTGCCTGTGGTGAAAAAATGGAGTGCTTACAAGGATTTGCCGCAAATCAAGCACAATCTTTACGATGAGGTGCAAAAAATTCAAGGGGTGCGCTATGAGTGAAAAC